>Ga0302192_10000896_pt1 | contig 18631 bp, 17 predicted proteins | sample II_Bog_E3_2_FD_200230 | JGI IMG/M metagenome (GOLD analysis project Ga0302192, IMG submission 200230) | Peat permafrost microbial communities from Stordalen Mire near Abisko, Sweden - II_Bog_E3_2 | ecosystem: Environmental > Terrestrial > Soil > Wetlands > Peat | place: Sweden: Abisko...
GAGGGAGAAAGTGTTAGCGGGCCACCAAGAAGCTCTGACGGAACTGATCAGGCACGACCTGATCCATCAACCGACGCCGCAGCCGCAGGACGAGTAGAAGCGCGCCAAAAGATCGCGGAGCGGTCGCGCGCGAACTATCGCATCACCGACGCCGACGCCATCGGCGAGGGCGGCCCGAAGGCGAAGATTCGGGCGAACATCGACGCGATCAAGACGCTCAAGCTGATCGAGGACGAGGCGCGCGAGGCGACGCAAGAGGAAAAGGCGAAGCTGGTCAAATACACCGGCTGGGGCGCGTTCTCTGAAAAGATGTTCAATGCCGACCGGCAGGATGAGTTCAAGGCGGAGCGCAAGGCGTTTCGCGCTCTCGTCACCAACGAGGAATACGCCGCCGCGCGCGCTTCGACGAAGAACGCGCACTATACGTCGCCGGAAGTCGTCAAGGGCATGTGGGATGCGCTGACGGCGCTCGGCTACAAGGGCGGCGAGGCCATCGAGCCGTCGGCCGGCATCGGCCATTTCATCGGTCTCATTCCCGATAGCGTCGCGCCGCGCACGTCATGGACCGCTGTTGAACTTGACCCGCTGTCCGCCCGCATCACCAAGGCGCTATACGGCGGCGCGGAGGTCAACAATCAGGGCTTCGAGATGCTCAAGCGCCCGTCGAACTATTACGATCTCGCGATCTCCAACGTGCCGTTCGGCAGCTATTCGCTGACGGAGAAGCCGCACGGCACTCACCTGATCCACGATTTCTTTTTTGTGAAGTCGCTCGACAAGGTTCGCCCTGGCGGCGTGGTGGCGTTCATCACGTCCAAGGGGACGATGGACAAGGCCAATTCGGACGTGCGCGCGCGGCTGGCGAAAGACGCCGATCTTGTGGGCGCGATCCGCTTGCCAGGCGGCAAGGAGGGCGCATTCGCCGGCAACGCTGGAACAGAAGTCACGACCGACATTATCTTCCTGCGCAAGAAGATTCCGGGCGAGGCTCCGTTCGCGAGCGCGGACTGGATGGACACGAAGGAAATCCAGACGCCGGAAGGCCCGACGCACATCAACGAGTATTTCGCCGACCGCCCCGACATGATGCTCGGCGAAATGCGGCTGAAAGGCTCGATGTATGGAGCGAACGAGCCCGTGCTGATGGGCGAGCCGGACGATTTGCGCGCCAAGATCGGCGAGGCGGCGGGAAAAATGCCGCCCGGCGCTTTCACCAAGCGCGCCACGCCGCCGCCGCCGACCATCAATCGCGACGACATGGGAATGGACGTCAAAGAAGGCGGATACGCTCTCAAAGACGGCCAGATTTACCGGCGCGTTCAGGGCATTGGCGAGCCGCAGAAAATGTCGCCGGAGACCGTTGCGCGCGTGTCGAAGCTGATCGGCATACGCGACATCTACAACGATCTGCTCAAGGCGCAACTCGGCAAGGGCGGCGACGCCGAGAAGCTGCGCGAGGCGCTGCGCGACGCCTACGACGAGTTCGTGGCGAAACACGGCCCGATCCGCAAAGAGGTTAAGATCGTCTCGAAGAAGCTGGACGCTGACGGCAACCCGCAGGTTCGCATCAAGCATCCGAACTTCGAGGAATTCCGCGACGACCCCGACGTCTACAAGGTTGCGTCCATTGAGAATTACGATCCTGAGAAGGATACGGCGACGCGCGCCGCGATCCAGACCAAGGACGTCATCGCCGCGCCGGTGGACCGCAAGATCAACAGTTCCGCCGACGCGCTGGCGTCCGTGCTTGACACCCAAGGCAAGGTCGATCTGCAAGAGATCGGTAAGCTTATGGGAGCGAAGGACGAGGACGAGGTTGTCGCGCGCTTGGGCGACCTGATCTACCAGAACCCGAACGGGCGCGAATGGGAATCCGCCGATCAATACCTGTCGGGAACCGTCATCAAGAAGTTGGAAGATGCGCGCGCCATCGCCGCGACCGATCCGACCTATGCGCGCAACGTCGCGGCGCTCGAAAAGGTGCAGCCGCCCCTGCTGACAGCCGTAGACATCACGGCGCAGTTGGGCGCACCGTGGATACCCGCGCAGGTCCACGCCGACTTCCTCAAGGAATTGGGCGCGGTCAATCCGAAGGTCGAATTGCTGCCGGTCAACAAGGAATGGCGCGTCGAGGCTGACCGCTTCAAGCCATCGGCAGAGACGAAATGGGGCGTCGGTCGATCTGACGTCACTCTCAAGTCGATCATGAAGGCGGCGTTCAACAACAATCAGATCACGGTCTATGACCAGATCGACCGCGACACGCGCGTTGTGAACCAAGCCAAGACAGAAGAAGTCGCGGCGAAGATCGAGGAAATCCGCTCGATGTTCTCCGGCGACCCTGACAAGGGCGTGGAGCCTTGGGCGTTCGCGGACCAGCAGCGCGGCGAATTGCTTGAGGGCGTCTACAATCGGACCATGAACGATCTGGTGCAATGGAAGGCCGACGGCTCGCACCTGACGCTACCGGGCCTCAATCCGATGTTCACCGACCGCGCGCACCGAAAGAACGCGGTCTGGCGCATCTTGCAGAAGGGCAACACGCTGCTCGCGCACGCGGTCGGGAGCGGTAAGACCGTAACGATGATAGCGGCGGCGATGGAGCAAAAGCGGCTGGGACTTATTCAAAAGCCTTGCGTGGCCGTCCCGAACCACATGCTCGACCAATTCTCGACCGAGTTCATTCAGGCCTATCCTGACGCCAACATCCTAGTGGCGAACAAGGACGAGATGTCGCCCGACGCGCGCCGCGCGTTTGTAGCCAAAACCGCCTCGAACGATTGGGACGCCGTGATCTTCACGCACAGCGCGTTCGGACGCATCGGCGTATCGAGCGAAACGCAAGGCCAATTCATCCAAGACCAGCTTGCGGAATATCGCGAAGCGCTTAAAGCGCAGCAGGCGGCGGATCGTGCGGCGGGGGAAACAAAGAAGTCGCGCACCGTCAAGCAGCTTGAAAGCGCGATGGAGAAGATGAACGCCCGACTGCAAAAACTGTTGAACGACGAAGTGAAGGACGAGGGAACGACATTCGAGGAATCGGGCATTGACCAAGTGATCGTCGATGAGGCGCACCTGTTCAAAAACCTTGCCTTCCCGACGCGCTACTCGAACATTCGCGGGCTTTCCTCCGCCGCCTCGCAGCGGTCGGAGGACTTGTTTATGAAGATTCGCTACCTCGAGCAGCGCAAGCCTGGGCGCTCGGCGATCTTCGCGACCGGCACGCCGATGTCGAACAGCATGGCCGAGCTTTGGACCATGATGCGCTATCTGCAACTCGACAAGCTCAAAGAGCGCGGGTTGGATAAGTTCGACGCTTGGGGCAACACCTTCGGCAAGGTGGTGACGCAGCCCGAGATGGCTCCCGACGGGAGGTCGATCAAAGACGTCACGTCGTTCTCGAAGTTCGTCAACATTCCCGAGTTGATCTCGCTCTATTCCGAGATCGCCGACTCGCAATCGGCCGAGCAGTTGAACCTGCCACGCCCGGCGTTGATGACGCGCGACGGCAAGCCGGGGATCGAAGTTCACACCGCGCAGCTTTCCGAGCACGAGGAAGCCGCCGTGCGGCGCATCGTGGAGCGCCTCGCCGAGATCAAGGGCCTGCGGCGCGAGAAGGGCGAGGACAACACGCTGTCGCTCATGGGGGCCGGGAACAAGGCCGCGCTCGACGGGCGCTTGCTGCGCGACGGCGACATCATGGGCTTTGCGGTGCCGAAGCCGATGGAGTTCAACCCGAACGGCAAAATCGCGCTCGCGGTCAAGAACATCAAAGACATATACGACCGCTACAAGGACGATCCGAACGCGCGCTCGCAGATGGTGTTCATGGATCGCGGCACGCCCAAGGCCAGGGTCGCCGAGAGCGATGAAGGCTACGCCGCGACTTGGGACGCCGTGACCGGCGACGAGCGCATGGATTGGGCGCGCGCGGCGGGATCGACGAAGAACATTGAGGACCGCGACTGGCAGCGTTCGTGGGGCGATCTGACCAAGGCCGAGCAGAAGGCGCTGCGCACCGTGGTCCCGAAGGACGAGAGCGCGGCCGGGAAGCCGCCACCGATCAATCTTTACGAGGACATGCGCCAGCGGCTTGTGGCCGAAGGTATCCCGCGCAAGGAGATCGAGTTCATCCACGACGCCGACAGCGATGAGAAGAAGCGCGCCCTATTCGCGCGCATGAATGACGGCGTGACGCGCGTGCTGATCGGCTCGACGGAAAAGATGGGCGTCGGCACCAACGCGCAGAAGCGCCTGATCGCCATGCACCACATGGACCCGACACATAAGCCGGCGGAGATCGAACAGCGCGATGGGCGCATTTTGCGCCAAGGCAACCTCAACAAAGAGGTCCATATCCTGCGCTACATCACCGAACGGTCGCTGGACGCGACGCGCTGGCAGCTTTTAGAGCGCAAGGCGAAGTTCATCGGGCAGGTCAACAGCGGATCGAAGGGCGTCCGCGTCGCCGAGGACATCGACAACCCGTTGCCCGAGGCCGAGATGCTCAAGGCGGCGGCCTCCGGCGACCCGCGCATCATGCAGCACGCCGAACTGACGCGGCAGGTGCGGCAACTGACGGCGCAAAAGCGCGGTTTCGACCAGACCAAGCAGCGTGCGACGTGGCAGGTGAAGGGCCTGCAATCTCACATTGAAGAATTGAAGCGGAACCTTGCGCCTGCGAAAGAGGATTCCGAGCGCGTGCAGGACATTCGCGGCGACAAGTTCAAGATCACGTTGAGCGACGGGACCACGCTCACGGACCGGAAAGCAGCCGGCGAGAAGGTGCGTGACGGCGTGCTGCGGATTGCTCCGCAATTGAGCCATAGCGCCCGCGCACTTAACTTCGGCGAGATTGGCGGCTTCCCGGCCAGCATCGAATTGAGGCGCAGCTATTCCTACGGCGGCGCGTCGCAAGAGGAAAACATCATCACCGTCGGCAAGCTACAGCTTGAGGGAAATAGCCTTTACGCCAGCCCGAACGAGTTCATCATCAACAGCGAGACTGATCCGGTCGGCCTGATGGCGAAGTTCACCGGGTTGCTCGCGGAGATCAAGGCGCAGGCGGATCGCGTCGAGGCGCAGATCGCGGGGAACCAGAAAGAATACGACACGCTGTCGAAGGCAGCGGCGGCGACATGGCCGCGCCAAGCGGAATACGCCGAAGCGGCTGCGAAGCTGGCCGCGCTGACGGAGGACTTGAAGCCGAAAGACCCGTCAAAGGCTCCGCAGGCCATTGAAGCCGAGAAGCCAGATGAGGACGAGCGCAAGCTTGAGCAGAGCCAGTTCGGCCGCATCCTCTTGCGGCTCGGCCAGCGGTCGATCATCACGTTGATGAAAATTGCCAACGCGACGACGGCGATCCACGAACTCGGCCACGATTTCTTCGAGATGCTCAAGCGCGACGCCGCACATCCTGAAGCGCCGCAACGGATGCGCGATATGTGGGAGGTTGCCAAGCGCGAAACAGGCGTTGGCGCGGACAACGTGATCTCGACCAAGGCGCACGAGAAGTTCGCCAACGGCTACATGCGCTGGCTTTACGAGGGAACCGCGCCGACGCGCGCGCTCGACGGCGTGTTCAAGATGTTCCGCGACTGGATGCTCCCTCTCTACGATCGGGTGGAGGGCCTGAACGTAGAAATCAGTCCGGCGCTACGCAGCGTGTTCGAATACATGCACGAGACGAAAGATCGCGCTACGGTGATCGCGCCGCACGCGGAACCGGGGCGCGGCCTCGACGACCTCCACGCGGAAGCCGCCGAGCAGACGCCGCACGAACACGCGAGCGGCGCGGCCGACCGGGTCGAGGCCGAGCGGCCGCATTTTGACGACGCTCAACCGCCGACGGAGATCGCCGATGAAATCGCCCAAGCCGTCCAAGAAGTCGAAGCCGCAGCAGCAGGACCAGGAGGCGACGCCGCAGGAGAAGTTGGACGCGGCGACGTCGGATTACCAGAAATGGTCGGCGGTGGCGGCCAAGCCGGGGCTCAGTCCGGCGGCGGCGTCATGGGCGGCGCAGGCGGCCAGGAGCGCGCAGGCGGAAATGCAGCTCCGGCAGAAGTCGGCAAGCCCACCGCCGGAGGCTCCGCCAGCGGACGACCCGAATCTAGCGACCCTCTTAGGGATGCCCCCCTCGCCCCCCGGCCCGTCAGGCTCATCGGGGACGGAGAATCCCCCTACGTAGACAAGGCGGGCAATTTCAAGCGCGCCAACATCAACGTCGCCGACGACGTGTGGGCGGCGATCAAGGCGCGCTCCGAGGCGAATGGCGACTTCATCGGCGACCGCCGCGCGCCGACGACGTGGGCGCAAACGCAGGAACTAGCCGCGGCGATGGGTAAGTTTGGCGCGGCCGATTTGGTCGATGGCTGGGTGCGCGGGCGAGCGATGAACGCCGAGCAGATCGTGGCGCTCAAGGAGCTATTGACCGACCAAGCCAACGAGGTAGGGCGCATCTCGCGGCTCAAGGATGAGTCGCCGGAAGGCGTGCTGGCGTTCGCGACCGAACAGGCCCGGCTCGACATGGTGCTTAAGTCGATCATGGGCGCGACGGCGGAGGCGGGCCGCGCGCTCAACATCTTCCGCATGATGCAGGGCGATATCGACAAGGTGATGCTCGCGGCGACCGGCCGCACGCTCTACCAAAAGACGCAGGAGATGAAGCTGTTGGCGGCCTACGAGACGCCGGAAGCCATCGCCTATCTGACCGACGCGACCGCGAAGCATTCGTTCGGTCGCATGTTGCTGGAATACTGGATCAACGGGCTGATCTCCGGCCCGGCGACGCATACAACCTACGTGATCGGCAACATGATCCTGTCGATGCAGAAGGGCTTGCTCGAAACCACCACAGCCGCCGCGCTGGGCGCGCTGCGCGGCCCAATGGGTCGCGACACTTCGAACGTAGTCCGCTTCGGCGAGGTGGCGGCCAGACTACGCGGCGCGGCGTCTGGCTATATCCCGGCGGTCACAGCGGCGGCCGACGCTTTCCGCACCGGCCTGACCGGGCGGCTTCCCGGCCAAGACAAGGTGCGTGCCCTCCCCTATCAGCCGGAGCAGGCGCTCCCGCTGGCCGGCAAGATGCTGAACGAGGGCGCGACGCGCGCGGACGCCAAGGCGGCGATCTTCGGCGCGTTTCGTGGAGTGCTCGACGGCGCGCTCGCCATAGGCAAGGTGCTTGAGGCGACGCCGGCCGGCGAGCGCACCGCCGCGCCGATGTATTCGCCGATGGGCGCTATCTTCGACGTCCGGGTTCGAGGGGGCGTGATCCCGATCGGGCAGCTTGCGCGCGCGCCGAGCCGCGCCATCGCATCTATCCACACCTTTTTTCGAGCCATGAATTACAGCATCGAGAAATCGGCGCTGATCTACCGGCAGGCCGAAGGCGACGCGGCGAAGATCGCGCAATTGCGATTGAACACGCCCGATGACATCATGTCGGCCTCGACGAAGGGGGCGACGGACCTCACGCTCATGGGGCCTGCCGGCAAGTTCGTCGAGCACCTATCGAAACTGACCAATTGGGCTCCGAATCTGCCCGGCCTCGGCGAGACGCCGATCCTCAAGTTTATCGACCCGTTCGTCCACATCGCGGCGAATATCATCGACCAGTCCATCGTGCAGCGGACGCCCGCCGGCCTGCTGTCGTCGGAAATCCGCGCGGACCTGATGGGCCGCAACGGCGTCGCCGCGCAGGACATGGCGCAGGCCCGCATGATCGTCGGCACGGCGCTGTCGATTGGCTTCGGCTCGCTCGCCGCCAGTGGCTACGTGAGCGGCTCTGGCCCGATGGATCGCAACAAGGCCGCGATGTGGCGCATGGCCGGAAACCAGCCGCATTCCGTTCGGATCGGAGACACTTGGTATGCGATGAACCGGCTCGGGCCGCTCGGGATGCTGCTCGGCATGTCAGCCGATCTGTACGACGTGGCGCACACGGCGTCGACCGGCGACATGCTGCAGGCCGCCGCGCTGATGCAGCACGCGGTCACGCAAAACGTGCTGGACGAGTCGTTCATGCGCGGGCCGGCCGAACTGATCCAGGCCGTTGAAGACCCAGGCCGCTATGGCGAGCGTTATATCCAGAATTTCGCATCGTCTTTCGTGCCGTATAGCGTCGGCATGGCGCAGATGGCGCGCGCAAGCGACCCATACTCTCGGCAGGCCCGCACGGTCATGGACTCGATCCGCGCCAAAACTCCCGGCATGTCGGAAGAACTGTTTCCGCGTCTCGACATTTGGGGCCAGCCGATTCCGTCGCGCGATGCGCTGATCGCCGCCGGGGCCACCGCGATTTACGAACAGCGGATGAGCCAAGACCCGGTGAACATATCGCTCGCGCAACTTGGGATCGGGATAGCCCCTGTTGATCGAACCATCCGAAATGTGCAATTGACAGACCAGCAGTATGATGACTTCGCGCGCATCGCCGGCCGGATGGCGAAACAGCGCCTCGACGTGTTCGTGCGTTCACCGGATTGGCGTCAATGGCCCGTTGGCGTCCGCGTCGATGCGGTCAAGGCCATCGTCGAACACAGCCGCGAGGCGGCGCGCGGGGTGCTTTTCATGAAATATCCACAGATCATGGCCGACGCGACGCGGCAAAAAATGGCGAAGCTCGGGGTCGGCCAATGACCGACGCGCCCGCCAGCCCGGCCCATCAAGCCGTCCGACCGCCGCCCAAGCCGCGCAAGCCCCAGCGCGTCGAGTTCAAAGGCAAGCCCATTGGGCACGAGTCAGGTCGCGCGCAACATTCCCTCAGGTCTCACGAGAAACCTAAATGAATAACAGGTTGGCCCGCCGCGCGCCTTGGAAGTCAGCCATTTCGATGGCGCTGGCCCTGCTGGCTCCGTCTTTGGCGTTTGCCCAATCTACTATCCTACAAGCCGGTCCGATAACGTCCGGTCACGTAATGCAATATGTCGGCGATGGATTTTCGCAACCTATCGTAATGGATGCAGGCGGCGCGGGCGGCGGCGGATTGGGCGCCAATACTGCCGAATTGGGGATTACCTCGCGCGCGGGTCACGGCGCATACACGCCTCCATACGCCAGCAATGGCAATGGCCCACTCGGCGAACATTTCTGCATGTTCGATGGACCGACGGATAACCCGACAGGCTATCACTATCTCTGTCTCGACCCGAATGCGCAGGGCGGCGGCCTTCTGGATTTTGGAGCGGCGGCCGGAGCCTTGCAATTACCTTTAGCCTTTATTTACAACGGGACGACATACAATTTCCCGTTTGCAGCCGGAGGGATTGTCGGACCGGGCACGACTACGGCGGGCGACATCGCTATATGGAATAACACGACAGGGACGCTGCTCAAAGATGTTGCTGTTTTGCCCACTATCAACGGCGGTACAGGCACGGCAAACCCCGCTGGCATCCCAGAGTTCAACGGGGTTTCCGCGCCGACGTTTATTAATCCTGGAAGTGGCGTCGCGACGGCGATTGGCGTCAACACGAACGCCTCGGGAGGAATGACGCTGGTCAACGGCTCGCCTACTATTGGCGATTGCCTGCGATGGTCCTCAACGGGCGTGCAGGACGCGGGTGGCGCGTGCTCTGGTGGGGGAGGCATGATATACCCAGGCGCAGGCGTGGCGGTTAGCACCGGGTCGGCGTGGGGAACATCGATAAATCTCGGGACAGGCGTATCCCCGGCTCTCGGCGTCAACACGAACGCCTCGACGGGTATCGTGCTCGCTAACAATTCCCCAACGCTTGTGCCGGGGCACTGCCTGCAATGGTCCTCAACGGGCGTGCAGGATGCGGGGGGAGCCTGCACGACGGGCGGCGGCGGCGGCACGGTGAGCTCGGGATCGACCAACAACCTCGCCTACTATAGCACGGCGGGGACTACCGTTACCGGGCTGGCGACGGCGAACAACGGCGTTCTAGTCACGTCCTCTGGCGGCGCGCCGTCGATCTCCACGACACTGCCGAGCGGTTTGACCGCCCCTAGCTTCACCGTCACCACGACGTTTACAGCGACGGGGCTCGTCACCAACGCGGATTTGGTCTACTCGTCTACAACGGTAAACGGGCAAAGCTGCACGTTGGGATCGACGTGTACAGTGGCGGCCGCCGCCGGGACGCTGACGGGCGCAACGCTGGCGAGCGGCGTCACGGGGTCGAGCTTGACCTCGGCGGCGGGCGGGGCGTTCGGAACCGGGGCCTATGCGACAGCCTATGTTCTCCCCACGGCGACGAACTCGGTGCTCGGTGGCGTCAAGCCGGACGGCACGACGCTCGCCAACACGTCCGGGGCGATCAACGTCAACCTCAGTCACGCCAATACATGGTTGGCGACGCAGACATTTCCGTCAGCGTCGATCACGCTTGCGGAATTAGCCACGCAGACGGCGAATACAGTCCTCGCCAACGCCACGGCAGGGGCCGCGTCGCCAACCGCGGTCAGTATGCCCTCGTGCTCGGCGGGATCGAGCGCCCTAACGTGGACGACCTCGACGGGGTTCGGATGCAACACGATCACGAGCGGCGGGTTGACTAACGTTTACGACGCTTCGTCATGCGCTGTCAGCACAACTACGAGCAGCGGCGACGAGGCGAGTTGTGTGCAGGGATTTATAAACACCGCTAACACGGCAGGCGGCGGCGTAGTCTGGATGGGTGTGGGCTACATCAATCTCAAATCCCAAGTAACAGTGAAATCCGGCGTTACGCTACAGTGCGCCAACAACGGCAGCGTTTTTGACTCAAACACGATGGCGTATGGCGGCAAAGGTTCCGTGTTCGCGGTATTGTGGGGCTCTGGATCAGTTGCTTACACGAACGCAGCAATTCTTTTGGACTATGATTCTGGGGTGAGAAACTGCGGGTTTTGGTACCCCAGCCAGAGCGCCGCATCGGCATCGCCGACCGTATATGGGCCGACGATTGCATTGTTTACTTCGAACGGAACAATCGGAAACGTAAACCAAACAATCGCGGATAATTTCTTCGCAAATTCCTATGAGTCGATGGGGCTAGCAGGGTCGTATGCTAGTTCTGGCGTCGGGCGACTTCATGTGCAGCGAAACAACGGTTCGTGCATCTACGCCTGCTACTACATCAACTTTATCGTTGACTGGACCACTATTGACCACAACCACTGGAACTCAGGGGCGTTGTGGAATGCTGATTCGTCGCCGTCGAGCCATCTGCGCGGATGGGTGGCTCTAAACGGGTTTGTTGCGTATGTACAGCATAGCGACTGGCTACTGTTCGATAACGAGCAGGCGTGGGGCTACAACCAAGGTATAGGAGAGGACTTCGCCACGGCCTGTTGTGGATCTTTTACCGACAACGGCCCTGTAACACTAGCCAATTCTCAATTCGATGGTGTCGATACGGCAATGATAGTGAATACGGGGACCGCACAAGATAACCGAATGAGCAATAATACGCTGACCGACTTCATCGTTACAGGCTCGGTTGGCGGATATGCGTATGCTACCACCAGCGGCGCGACAACGACAACCGTGACGATGATCGGGAATCATCAGTTTGGGCCAGCCGGAGGGTTCTATACCAACCTCGGGACGACTACCCGAGCAGTTATTCAGGGAAACACATCCGACGTGACGGGCGGTTCGGCGAGCGGCGTGGCGCTCGGAGCCGGGACTTCCGCGATTGTCATTGGAAATGATATGCACGGATATACGAACGCGGTTAATGTCGGGACGGTGACGAACGTCGTCAACCAGTATAATGTCGTGTACTAAACGCACCTGAGAGAACAGCAATGAAACTCACCCTATTAAAAAACGCCATATTTGCAGGATCTATGGCCTATTCCGCCGCCGCCGGGGCGCAACAGGCTACGCCAACTCCGCCGCCTACGGTTCTTTCGACGCTCGACCGGGATTGGCAGGCGTTCAACACTCAGCAGCAACATGTATTTGACGATATCATTGCCTTGGCGAAAGAGAACGCCGCGCTCAAGGCGGAGAACGACAAGCTGAAAGCGGATGCGGTGAAAGCCAATGCGCCGACGTCTCCAAGCAAGTGACCCTACGATGTCGTGGCGGCGATACACCGCCGCCGCGATCCTCGGAGCGTGGGCGTTCGCCGTCATCCTCTGTTTCGTCTAGTAGGAGATACGCATGAAATCTTTAGCGAAGCTGGTCCTCGCGGCGATTCTGTTCGCGATCTTCGCTGGACGTACGGACGCACAAATCGCGAGCGGCGGTGGAGGCTCTGGCCCTGCGGGTGGGGGCTACACGTCGGCCAGCCTCAACGCCGGTCCGATCTCCGCGAATCCGACCGTAACGAACAGCGCCTATACGGCTAATATGGCGGTCGGCGGCGTGCAGACAGTATCTATTTTCCGCACCCCCGTACAGCCGAGCGGGATTTTGAATTATATCGGCATCGCCTCCAAGGGGGGTCTGACGGCCACCGAGGCGATCTATGTATTCAACAAGTCGCCAGCTTCGACATGCACCGACCACGTAACTTTTGTGCTCAGTTCGGCCGATCTCCCCAACCTCCTGCCGGGTTTCCCGATCACGCTGACGCCATCCGCGACGGCGGGAACGACGCAGACGACATCTGGCCAGAGCGTTAACGAATCCGTCAAGAACGCCGACACGACGCCGACGACCAATCTTTACGTTTGTGCGGTCACGACCGGCACGCCGACGCCCGCGAGCACGACAGATCTCGTGTTTACTTACACCATGTTGCAGGACTGAGACGATGCGGGGACTGATCGCTTTTATTGGGGCTATGCTGGTTGCGGCGGGGGCGATTGCTGCGACGCCGGGGCAGGAACTGTTGCTGTTTAGCGGCGGCGTAAAGCCGACCGTATACACAAACTTTCTCGGCGGCGCTCTCGACCCCGCGAACTACACCTACAGCGGCCCGTCGCTGCGGACGATCACCGGCGCGACGGGGGCGATTACGTATGCGCCGAATAATTTGGCGTTGTATAGCAACGCTTTAAGCAACACCCTCGGGTGGCAGGGGCCTAGCGAAATCGTTTCTGCTTCGGCTGTTTCGTCACCAGCGGGCAATCTCTGGCAGGTTACGGGTTATGGTGGCACTGCCCAGATTCAAGCAGTCAACCCAATTAGCGTTCAAAGCGGGAATTATATTCTTTCCACGTACATGTCCGCCGGCACTTCCGCTTCAACCACACTTATCGCGTTCACGGACGGGGCAGATTATGCATTGGTGACTTTCAACGCCACGACTGGCGGGGCGTCTGCACCGGCTGCAATAGGTGGGTATTCCAACTTAACATATGGTTCGATCTCGTTGGGCGGGGGCTTGTTTAAGATCTATATTGCATTCAAAACGACGGTCACACAAATTTATCCATGGCTGCGACCAGATGGAGTAGCCAACTCGACGATGTATGTGGGCGGCGTCACCCTTTCCGCCGTCACCTACGAAACAGCCCCCCGCGCTCAAGATCAGGTCGCTACGACCAGCGCATCCTTTTTCGGACCTGCTTTCGACTACAGCCCCACCACGCTCGCGCCGCTAGGGCTGCGGATCGAAGAGAGTAGGACGAACCTGTTCCTCAACAGCAACGCCCCCGCCACGCAGACGATCACTGTCGCCAGCGGTTCGGCCTACTCGGTCAGTTTCTACGGCACGGGCGTCCTTACGCTGTCCGGTGCGCTGACGCAGGTTATGACCGGCAGCGCCTATCCAACACGCACGACTTACACCGGAACGACCTCGACGACCTCGCTCGTTGTGACCGTCACGTCCCTCGGCACGATGACATATCCGCAAGTCGAATTGGGCGCGTTTGCTACGAGCGCGATCCCAACCGCCGCAAGCGCCGTCACCCGCGCGGCGGACGTGGTGCAGATCATTGGGCCGGCGTTGGTGGCGTTGCAGGGGGCGGGCGGGGCGCTCGTCATCAATACGCCTGACGGTATTGCTTCGACTGCCTCCACGCTTGTAAGTGCGAACGGCGCTGTTATGCTCGGAAAGACAGCGGGAAACAACGCTACGACCGCGCTTGCTTCGGTTCTCAGTTCCAGCAATACGGCCACATGGACCGGGGCGAACGATACGGGGCTATCGTGGAAAGCATCGGCAGGCATCATTGATCTGAACGGCACAAAAACTACGGATACAAATACCCGCACGCCGACATCGCCTTTCTATCTCGGATCAACTAGCGGGTCATCGGCTTTCTGGGATGCGCATATTAAATCTATTTCTTACTATAGTCTCTTTGTCATGAGCCCACAATAATGACCGACTTCCTCATCGACTCTACCGACCTCCCCACGCTGATCGCCGCCGCCACGACAATGGGCTTCTACCGTGCGGCCAGCGGCCAGGTGCAGGCAGGCTTTGTCAGTCAGGGGCTCATTCCCGGCGACCCAAATCCGATGGCGAGCTATTTCCTCAACGTCGTGGGCGTGCATCAAGAACCAACTGGCGCAACGACAACTGACGCCAATGGCGACACCATCCCAACCATGGCGGCGGTTCCTGGTTTCTGGACCCGGTTGCGGATCAACGGGCTCAACCCTGTGGCGCGCGGGCTGATGACCATCCCCGCAACCCTGACCATCTACACGCTGGTCACTCTCGCTGACGGCTCCGCGTCCTATTGGAGCACGGACGCGGGCGTAACTCATGCGCCGACCTATCTCTCCAACATAGGAAATATTGCGTGAATTGGCTCAACGCCCTCGTCTGGCCTATCGTCGTCGCGTTTTGCGCGCTGTTTTGGCTCGGCGTCGCGTCGGCCTTCGCCCAGGTGGACCCCGGCGGCTATCTCATAGACTACGATCACTTCTGGATATTTAATGAACGCGTGGCAATCTCGGGGCTCTGCGAATCCGCCTGCACGATGAAGCTCGGGTCAACGCATGTATGCATCTACCCTGACGCCACGCTCGCCTTCCACGCGGGTGTTCAACGCCCGGGTGGCCCTCCCTACCGGCCAGCATCAAACTGGGTGCTGGCGACATACCTCTGGCCGCATCCGGGCATAGGCCGATGGGTCCGCGCGCATCACGCGTTAGATCAATTGACATTCACCTATATGACCGGCCGTGAAGCTATAGCTCTCGGCGTCCCTAGCTGCATCTGACCTGAAAGGACTGCACATGCCCAGTCTCGTCTTTCTCGCCGCGCTCGCTTGCGTGTTCGCCGGGTTCTCCTCTGTCGAGAATGCGCGAGCGGCCGATGCGCCGCCCCGATGTCAGATGCTTGACGTCGACCATTTACAGGCGTCGATTGCGGACGGCTCGGCGGAATGGCTGACGCCCGAGCAATTCCAATTCGCACGGGCGCTATATATGCTTTCGCCGCCTGTTTCACAGGATGTTCCCTACGGCGACAAAGCGGCCCTCGTCAAACACGTCGGCGACCCGGACCTCGTTGGCGCAGTCGTCTTTGTCGACGGTGTAATGACGTGCGAGCGGCTCGGCGTCGTACCCGGCGTCAAGGCCATTTTCGACGACATCAAAGCGGGGAAGTTCCGCCGCCTGAGCGACCCATCGTGATGTATGTGAAAGGATTCCGCAAATGAGCGCCGCCAATTTTCTCGCCTGCTTCGCCGAAACCGAAAGTTTCGAGGGAGGCTATGTCGACAACCCGCACGACCCCGGCGGCGCGACGCTCAAGGGAGTCACCCAGGCCGTCTATTCAGCGTGGCTCATCCACCACGGCCGCCCCGACGCTGCGGTGCGTGACGCCTCCGACGCCGATATCCAGGCGATCTACCGCGCCCAATTCTGGGACGCGGTGCGCGGCGATGATCTCTACGCCGGGCTCGATCTCGTGATGGTTGATTTCGGCTGGGGCTCCGGGCCAGTGACGGCGATCAAATATTTGCAGCGTCAACTCGGCGTCGCCGACGATGGACAGTTCGGCGTGATGACGCTGGCGGCTCTAAAGCCTTTCGCGAACTCGCCTAATCTCATCAACAGCCTATGCGCCGCGCGGCTGTCGTTTTTTCAGCGGCTCACGACGTGGAGGTATTTCGGGACCGGCTGGACAAACCGGCTCAATGGCATCCACGCAAAGTCGCTCGCGATGAACGCGGCGGCTAGATCCGCGACATGAAATACGAACACCGCGACGCGCGGGCCTGCCTGACGTTCGTCGAGGCGCGCCGCGGTGGCCCCCGCACTCGACGAACGTCACAAAAGGACATGCCATGAACGTTGACCAAATCACCGGGATTATCAGGGCTATTATCCCTGGTATAGTCGCCGTCGCCACGCACTACGGTTTTGGCACATCGGATCAGGACACCATCATCGCCACGGCCGTGGCGACGGCTGGTGTTGCGGTATGGTCCGCCATCACCAACAAGCCGGGAACCGTCATCCCGAGCAAATAATCACCCTCGAACCCCTTTCGCCCGGTTCCGACATCTCCCGTGGGACGCGACCCACGTTGACGCCGAGCCGGTCGGATTCATCCCTAGAAACCTCACATAAGGAAACCACATAATGTCTTTCAATTGGGCTAACGTCTCCTCCGCGCTGTCCGGCGTCACCTCGACGCTAACCAGTCTCGGCATTACCGGAGCGAGCGCGACCTCGATCATCAACTCGATCGGCAACGCGGCCAACCCTAATCTGTCCGACGAACTCGCGATCTGCAAACAGATTCTGCAATTTTCGACCAATCCGCAAATCCTATCCACGCTCGCGGCCAAATTGGCGACCGAGCAGGGCGAACCTTCCGACGCGGCGGCGCTCGCAATGACACTTATCAATCCCGCGCCGGGAACCAACATCGTGCAGACGGTTCTTGAAATCGAGCAGCTCATCAACTCGGGCGGCTAATGGCGGTCCACCTGCTAGCCGTCGTCGCGGCGTGCGTGGCTATTAACGCCCCGGTCGACGCGCTTGGCGGCCAGCTGCAGGGCTTCCTACCGACCGACGTGGCGGTCGGCGTGATCGACCTGGGATGTATGCTAGCGACCCGGACGTTCACGCCGAGCGCCATCCTCAATGTAATCGGCGACGGCGCGAACGTCGCCGTCGATTTCAAAAAACATCGGGGGCGGTGATGCGGCGACTCTTCCAAGACGCTTTCAACGCATTCGGAATGTTTCTAATATTCTGCACCTGCCTAGGCATCGCGGTCGTCGGATTGACCGGGTGGGCGGCGTTCTGGATAATCGCACATGTGCGCATTCGCCTCGGAGTTGTCTGATGGAATTATTTTGGTGGTTTTGGGTTCTTCTCATCGCCGCGAGCTTCGGCGTATTTGAGGCGTTCGCGATCAAAACGGGACGCGCGACGCTATCGAGGACAGTCTGGGACACGACCAAGGCGTGGCCTCCGCTGCCCTTCATCGCCGGGTTTGTCGCCGGGTTTCTCGCCTGCCATTTCTGGTGGGGTGGTATCGTTTGTTTCGCCACGGCGGGCTAGGATGGACTATCGCAGGGCGAATTAAGAACGAGGATCAACCCGTCATGCCAGGATTCGACGCCGCCGAAACAGCCGCTCTTTCCAAGCTCAAGGAACTGTTGGACGACCAGAGCATTCATATCTTCACGACGGAAGAGGTCGCCACGCTTCGCGAGATGATCACGGCTTGGCGAGGACTTGCCGCGCTAGGGTTCATCGGCCGACTTCTTCGTCCAGGCGTCTGGATAATTGGCATCGTGGTGGCGATCATATTGGCGGCGCGAGGTAAATTCGCTATGCTTTTATCGATGCTATGGGGCACGTAAATGCTCAAAATGGCGATCATTCTGGCGACGCAATGCAGGAGCCCGGACGGATTAGCGGCGACCATCAGCTTTGTTGAGGCTGTGATCGTCGCGTCACTGGTATGCTACGGGGTCTTACGCGCTATGGGGTTCGAGTAGCGCGCCGACGATGGCCTAGCCCATCCGTGTGACGTAGTTTCCTCCGGCCGGGTTATATTCGTCAACGTGAAACTCCCAGCATTCGACGGGTTCGAGCAAATGGGTTAGGCTGGCGATGAAGTCGCGTGAGAGGAAGCAATAGTTATCTGTTTGGTCGGGGTGGGATTCGAACCAATCTTTGAGAAGGGCCTCGGTATCGATCTCGGCCTTGGCGAGGGAAATCTTGAATGGTAGCCTTGGATAGACTGCGCCTATCTCCTTTGCCGCCTTCTCCACCGCAGGGCGGGGATCGGTTATAGGTTCGGCTCCTTGGTGGAGAGAGCGGCTTTGGCGGCGCGAAGATCGCCGACGAGCAGCTTCGGCGCTCGGTTATGGCCCGATCGGAAAGGCATGAACTGTTCATCGTCGCCTTCGTCCTTGCCTATGTCGCATTCCGCCACTTTCGCGAACGGCTCCAACGCCCGCTTCAAAACCTCATTCTCCGCGCGGAGGGCGGCGAGGTCAGATTGAGCGGATAGCAACGCCTCCATCGTGGCTCGCCCGGCATTGCCGCCTAGCGTCATCGCACGCTCTGCGTCATCCCTCTCCGCTACTAGAGCGTCAATAAGGTCGGAGGCCTTGGGGAATCCATATTCGCGGTAGAATTGCGCCTGCGCCTTCACCGCTTCCGTGCTTGTGTCGATGGTCATCCGCGAACCTCCGGGCGCATCCACTTCTCAAAGGAAACATTTTGCACCCACGCTTGCGCTTTGATCGCGGTATTAATCTCGGGCGATACCGGTATGACGAACTCACGACCTGTCCCGCACAA
>Ga0302192_10000900_pt1 | contig 18605 bp, 24 predicted proteins | sample II_Bog_E3_2_FD_200230 | JGI IMG/M metagenome (GOLD analysis project Ga0302192, IMG submission 200230) | Peat permafrost microbial communities from Stordalen Mire near Abisko, Sweden - II_Bog_E3_2 | ecosystem: Environmental > Terrestrial > Soil > Wetlands > Peat | place: Sweden: Abisko...
TGGTATTAAAGCTATCGCTATAAACCTATGACATTTTACGTAGTTAACTTTACCAAGATGACACAAGCCGACACGGCAATAGCCATCCGTCATTACTGATTGCTTTAGAATGCGCGCACTTCCACTATGAAGGCTTTCAACTTCACCCTCACTTGTGACGCGATACAATCCAAGTGTTAGAACCTCGCGCATGAAGTCGTCCTTTGAAGAACTAGCTCGCATCGCTAAATCCTGAAAGATCAATAAAACCCCACTCCATCGCTCTGAAGAAACACTGAACCATTGTGTTTACGTCGTAGGAAGCGGCGTGGGCTTTTTCAGGGTCGTATTCGACACCCATCGCGAAACACAATTCGCCGAGCGTCGGCACCTTGCCGTTGTGTGTCGCATATCTTCCCTGAATCATCGTATCGATGCTCGGCCTGGTCAGCTTCGCCAGGCCGACTCGCTCCAATTCCATATTGAGGAATGGAATATCGAAACCGTCGCCGTTGTGCGCGAGAATGAAGGCGCCTTGCTCGATGAAGGCGCGCAGGGCGGGGGCCACGGCCTCGAAGGTTGGACAACCGATTAGATCGGCGCCGCTGATGCCGTGAACGCGCTGCGCCTCGGCGGTGATCGAGCGCTGCGGATCGATCCTTTTCTCGAAAGAGCGAATTAGCTCTTTCGTTTCCAAGCTGTAGAGCGCGCAATATATCTCGATAATGCGCTGATCCGGCGCCAGTAGGCCGGTCGATTCGATGTCGAAGGCGACGAAAATAGTCATTCGACCTCCATTTCGCCGATCTCCACGTCGAAGTCTTCGTTGGAAAATATCTCGTGGAGATTTTTAAGCACCATATTAAAGTTTTCCGGCGTTGCGTTAGGAACACCGGCGAGATCGAGTTTAAGCACCCATGATCTAGCGGCGTCTTGTATTAGAGAAGTCGCAAAATCCACGCGAATAATTTCCACCAACTCGGCGGCGTATTTTCGAGCCTTGTTCTCGTCGAAAAATGCTCTGATTGGATTGCCTGGCACCCAGGGATGCTCGGATTGAACCAGATATATCTTCATGCTTCATCTCCCGTCTCTGCCGCTTCCTCTTCGGCTTGCTTCTCCTCGTCGGTCTTCTCGGCGTAGACCCAGGCCATCACATAGGCGCCGCCGTCGTCGCTCTCGCTGACCACGGCGTCACCGTCGATTTCGATCTCGCCGTCCTTGGCGTATTCATCGATCGCCCGGTCGATCCACGCCTCATTCTGAGCATCGCGAGCCGCGATCTGGCGGTCTAGTTCGGCGATCAGCTTATCCGCTTCGAGATTCATTTCATCGGCGTCGAGCGCACCCTTGATCTGCTCGATCTGCTTCTTGTCTAGATTTATCCACATCGCATAGACCTCACTGTTGGAGTGCGAAATATCCGATCACCGACATGAGCGTCGGCACGATAATCATCAGCCAGTTCCAGAACGTCATTTCTTTCTCCTTTTGAGTCTCGATTGCGCCAGTTGAAGATCACGTTGGGCGTTACGGTCGCCTCGGCACGCTTTACGTTGCAGCGCGGAGATGTCTTCCTCGAATGGAACATCGACGTAATGTTTCCACGGTGTTATCTCTGCCGATTTTCTGACGCTAATTAATCCCGAATCGTATGAATTAAACTTTTCGTATTGTTCGTAATGCTCTAATAGTGAATGAAGACCTCGCGCTGTGCCGACAATCAGCACCCTAGAGCCGTTAGTGAGATTAATCTCGTTGCACGGCGTTCTTCGACTTTTATAATCATCCATCATAGCTCAAACACCTTTCGAATGGAGTAGATCGTGTCGAGCACATCCGGCGTTACCAGACCGGAGATCGTGTCAGTCAGCGTATTAACTACCAGCAGCAACTCGTTGTTGGTCATTGTCTTTTCGATGGTGTTCGCGACGACGGCACGCTGCGCCACATCGAGCGCCTTACGCGATAGCTCCTCGCTGCAACTAGCCCACTCGCTCATGCCGCTTGCCGGCGAACGCGAAACATCTTGCCGATCACCGCGTCGTCGGTGAGTTCGACCGCTTGCGGAAACTCGGAATTGAGAATGAACGCCGTTTTGACGTAGGAGGCGCCATGCTCGATCAGCTGCACCATCCGATCGACGACCGGCTGACTCCATTTATAGTGCTTACCTGGATAGTCGCTCATGCCGTCTCCAATTCAGTTTTGACTGTTAACGCAGTTCGTGCGTCGCTGTCAATTTGACTATAGCGACGCACGATAGGATCACAATTGGAGTGATCAGGCTTGCTTGAGGTGCTTCGTCAGGCTGTCGCGATCGACGCCGAGCTTTGCGCAGATGGCGCGAATAGACATGCCCTTGCCGCCGTCCCAGAGCTTCCGAGCTTTCTCGACCTTCTTGGCGTAGGCTTTCTGCGTCGCCGACAGCTTCACGGGCTTCTCGTCGGCCTTGAACGCCTTGCTCCACTCCTTGATCGACTTCGGCGAGACGGCCTTGGCGTCTTCCTTCTTCTCCTTTGCGAACACCGGCTTGGACTTCGCCTTCTTCGCGGGCTGTTCGAACGACTTGCGATCCTCGCGCACGATAGGTGTGATTTTTAGCCCGCCTACATCCATCTCCTCGACGAACTCGACCGGCTGCGTGTGCTGCCCGGCAACGATACGACCAATCAGCGCGGCGCCGGCCTCGGTCTTATTAAACGGGCGATCATAACTGACCTCTTTCAACAGTTCCTCGGGCGCGACCGCGACGATGAAATACTCCGAGCAGCGCATCTTCGACGAGCCATAGTCGCGCGGCACCGCGATAACATTCTGCGGCTTCACCTTGCAAATAAGCAGCGTGTCGCCGCTGAAGCTCTTGATGTAGCTCTGCGACGCCACATGGTAGCCATACGAGCACTCACGGCTGCGGTCGGCATCGACGCGACTGTCGGGCATCAGCACCACCGAACCGAGCCGCTGCTTTACACGCCCGGTGTGACAATCGACGAAGGTTTCACAGTCACCCTTCAGCGCCTGCACCCGCTTGTAGACGATCAGCGTGCCGTCGTCGGCGATCGGCAGATCGTGCTTAGCGATGAAGTCGAGCAGCTCCTTCTGCGAATGCTGGCGCGGGATCATGGCGAAGTTTTCGATGAATTTCGCCAGGCCCGCCGAGCCGGCGCCGTCGGCGACATGCTTCAGCAATCCCTCGACCTCGCCATTCACCGCGACGATCTTGTGCTCGCCGGCGGTCAGCACCGTGCCTTCGTGGGTCTCGCTGACCACCACGGCGCCATTGGTCGCCTCGGCGATCTTCGTTGCCAGCGAATAGCTGCCGAGTTCGATCTTGGCGGCGCCGCTTTTCATCAGGCCGATCAGCACCGTGTCGAGAATATCGGCGGTGCGAAAGTCTGTCTGATTGAGGTTCTTGACCTCGCCATCGTCGGTGTAGAGAGTGACGCCGGTCTTCGTAACGACGGCGCCGACGATATTAAGCTGTTGCATTTTAGCTCCTAAGTTCAAGTCTGCGTTGATGAAAATCGAGAATCGCGGCGAGATCATCCAAATGCTCGCCGGATACTCCGCTACCACTTGCGGCAGTTATGATCGCGCTAACCTTTCCGAATGTCGTGTATGACAGGTCGCCGTATATATCCGTCATATCCGTTATTTTCTTACGCCAAGCATTACTCTTGCCCCAATGCGTTTGCGCGCGTAGATTCGCCACAATATTCTCGTAGGTGGCGATATTATCGACGTGTAAGAGGTTCTCACCGCTGGCGAACTTGGCGCCGAGTTTGAAAAGCTGGAACGCTAACCTGGCGGTGCGCCAAATATCATCGAGCGCCGCGTCTTCGATATACGGCTCGTCCAGCATAATGTAGGCGAGTTTACGCTGTTTACTTACTCTGAAACCTCTACTATTGGTTCGTCTGCCTGCTTCCACCGCGGCGAGCGCGAACAGCGTGTCGGATGGATTGCTTGCCACCGCCTCGGTCAGCTGCTTTATCAGCCAGTCGCCAACCCGCGGCACGCCATTCTTTTCGAGCAGGCGTAGTTCCGGCTGCGACATTGCCACGACGACGTTCGGTAAAGCGCCATTTAGCGCTGTAGCGAAACTGCTATTTAGGAATTCCGACGATCCGTGAAAACCGGTGATCGTGCTACTTACCGGCTTGTAGGTTTTAAAACCTAGATAAGCCGCCGGCTTTTCGGTCAGCGTCGCGGGAGTATCGTTTTTAGAGATGTAAGCGTTACAGTCGCCGCTCCAATGCTCAACCTTGCCGAAGTGAAACGGCATGAACTTGTGGTTTTCCTTGATCGGCTTGGCGCGCGGAACCGGCGCTTTCTTCGGCTCGGCGCTCGCGGCGATCTCGACCACGAAGCCGAACTTGGCGGCGCGCGTCTTGATGCCGGCGATCTCGGCCTCGGTGATTTTCTTGTTCAGCACGATGATGTCGGCGTTATTAGGATGCTCGTCATAATCACGCTTGGTGCGAGCGATGGCTATACGTAGCCCGACGACAGGCTCTCTATAGTAACCGGTTGGCTTGACGTTGAATTTCTCGTATTTATCGCGGTTTGAAATATAGTTAGCGTTTGGAAGATTATCGCCAAGAATGCGCGCCAGTTGTTTAAGACGCAGCTTTAGCAGATCCTTTTTAAGCCAATCATTAAGTCGCCAAGCGGCGTTTCGTTCTTTAACGGCCGCGCGTAACGAGTGCGCGTTGTCGCGCAAAACAGTTCCGGCGCTTCTTACGGCTTCTGTGATAGTGGTGGCGTTGATTTGCGACCTAATTCGCGCCAGAGCAACACCATCCGCGCCGGCATATACGGCGCTATCACTCGAATCGTATAGTTTTTCGCTAATTATTCTACTAGCCGCCGTATCCCAATGTTTTAGATTATAACGACCAGTCTCTTTGATAGCCTCGCAAATAACCTGCTCTCGAAGCGAATGCGTCGTGACCCTCGATTGCGCTACCGCGCGCGCGAATATCTTTCGCAGCGATTCGAGGGTCTGCTCGGTGTAGGAGACGCCTTCACGCGAGGGCGTCGGCGCGATCTCGCCGGGCAGGGCGTGCAGCATGATCATGAAGTCGGTGTTGAGCCCTTCGATCAAGAAACGACCGCCAAGTTCACTAACTCGTGAGGTTTCGATCGGATAGCTCACGTTGCCGAGTAGAACGCGGCAACTAGTTTCAGAACGCCAATTATTCTTGATGGCGCCATAGCCCTTCTGGCGCAATTCGGTGTAGTCGCGGGTCTTCAGCATCTCGCCGTTTAGAGTCGCGGCGAAACCGCCTTGCAGCACGAAGCGCCGGATGATGTTGCCGAAGCCATGATGCGAGGTCGGCACCGAGACGGTCAGACCGCTGGCGATGCCACAGTGACCGGCGGTCATCGTCTGACACACCGGCAGACCGTCGTCGCCCTCCTTGTGCATCGAATAGATGGTGCGCTTGCCCTTATGACAGCTGGTGACGGTGAAGTGATCGGCGATCGCGAACGGCGCCTTGGCTCCGGCGCCAAAGCCGCCGATCTGCGTGTCGTCGTCGGTCTTGTCAGACCCGAACATCGAACAGAACACGTCGGCGATGTCGTCGTCGTGAATGCCGGCGCCGAAGTCGCGCACGGTGAATTCATTCTCGGTTATGGTGATCTCGACCGCGCGCTCTGGAGTGCCGGCGCGAATATGCGCGTCGATGGCGTTGGAGATTGTCTCGCGAACGACCGCCTCTTCCTTGTTCGAATAGAGCGCCTCGGACATAAGGCGAAAGGCGTGCGCCGAGGTCTGGATCGAGAAGTTGCGCTTTCGGCCACCTCCGATCACGGCTACGGCGTCCGAATCTACGGCGTGAGTTACTTGCATGTTTTCTCCGTGCGCTGTGTGCTTGCGCTTCGTTCGTATGTCAGTAATGACTTATAACAAGTTAGACGCGGATTGAAATGAAAATCTTTAGGTGCTTAGATGGTATGTATTTTCAGTTAGTTGTGAACGATTACGAAAAATTCGAGCGGTTGATTGCTTTTAACGTAAAGCGGATGACGCGGGCTTCCGTTAGCTGTCTTGCCGAGACACACTAGATTCGCGCCGTGATGACGAGCTATATCGATAAATAGATGACTGGCTTCTCGTGGAGCGGTCGCGCCCCACGCGCAGACAATTGGAACAGATTGTGCGACTGCCCCAATAATAACTTCCCGAAGCGCTTTCTCGTTATCAGGACCAATCGGATCAATTGTCGTCTTGAGCACCGCCGGTGATGTGGATCGAAGTCCGTAGAGATTGGCGACTACAATACCACCTAGATTTTCACGACGCGCGAAGCCTATGCAGCGCCGAATCGTTGGATCATCGAATACATCGTCGGCGATTGACGGATTAAGCATAATGAAAGGAAGGTTAGGAAGATCGCTATCCCACGTTCGTGATAGTCTATAGCGATATTTACCGCAGTCAGATAATAGCGCGCCCATCTCGATTATATCGCTCATTTCAGCCCACCTTGTTCATTTGGTGAATTAACGATGCGAGCAAGTCCTCCGGATCATCCTCCGACATCGGCTCTGCTTTGCGCGCCTCGTCGATGGCGATCAGCGCGGCGTTGGCGTAACCGCGTAGGCTGGTGCAGGCGCGCATTTCCATTTGGCGCGTTTGATAGGCCCACATGCCGGCCTCGGCGGCGTCGAGGTCGCTCTCGCTCGGGGTGAAGGTCATTAGCGATGACCTTCCCAGCGCGCGAACGCCGGAATAAGCACAATCAGAATCTCCAGAATATGGAAGTTGTGCGCCGACTCGCCGTTCAGCGGCACGAACACCACCGCGGCGTAATAGAGCGCCGCCAGGGTCAGCACCACCGAGAAATACTTTGCCACGAACTTGGCGCCCTCGATGACGGTTTCGATTTTATCCTGATATTTTTCCACGTTTCGATCCTTTGGTTGCGGGTGAATTCAGTGGGCGCCGACGGCATCGCGAAGTTCCATCAGCTCCTTCATTTGGGCGCCGAAAAACAGGCTCGCCGCCTCGATACGCTCGTCCAGCGGCTTAACTATAATCGCGCCGATGCTTGTGTAGTCCTGCTCGTCGATGTTGGCGATCAACCCGTCGATCAGATATTGGATCTTCCACTGATAGGCGGGGTTGCGCGGCGGGCGCGTGCTGGCGGCTTCGTAGGTGCCGAGCGGCCGCACCGTCAGCACGGCGTCGAAGTTGTGAAACAGCGCCTCCATGCAGTCACCGACGTATTTTCTAACCCGCTCGCCTTGCGCCAGCGTCGAGTTGCGCATGGTGATTTCGCCGAGCATGTAAGCCGCCATGTCGATCGGAGTTCTGTCACAGACGAAGGGTCTGGGAGCGTGCCTGAGCATCCGAACGAAGGCGCCGAGAAGATACTCCTGCGCCGTGATACGCTCATCCAGCGAGTGCCCATCGCCCACAGGATTGAAGCTGAACTCGGCCATCAGGCGCGTGGTCGAGGCGTCGAGATAGTGAATGTGCATTTTCTCAGCCAACGCCTTCGCCAGAGTTGATTTTCCCGTGCCGCTCGCGCCTGATAGACCGTAGCTCATTGTATTTCCTTAATTCAGTATTGACTTATACTATCAGCGCCTCGGCAAAAGCGCCAACACCGGTGCTGCCGAGACAGCCCTCGCCGCGCTTGGATTTAGTGGCGAACTCCTCGACGATCTTGAACTCGGGGTGCGCGACATATTCGAACAGTAGCTGCGCCACGCGATCGCCCGGATCGACGAATAGACTCTCATGAAAATTTCGGTTGCACGCGACCACGAACAGCTCGCCCTGATAGTCGGAATCGATGACGCCGGTGCCGTTGGCGAGCACCAATCCCTTGCAGCCCAGCCCGGAGCGCGGATAGACCTTGCCGACGAGTTCGCGATTCCAAATATGTATCGCGATGCCGGTCGGAATTCTGAAGGTCGCGCCGGGTCGAATGGTTATCGATCTCTCCAGATCGGCGTGAAGATCGACGCCGGCGGCGCCTGGCGTGGCGTATTTCAGTGGGTAACGACTTTCGCGAAGATATTTCAGTTCGATTTGCATGTGCGTTCCTTAGAGATCGAGATGGTCGTCATATAGGCGGCGTGCGAGGCGGAAGCCTGGAGCTTGCTCGTCAGGTCTTCGGGCTAGTCGTGCCAACTCGCCGCCGCAAGAGCCTCCGTCGAGGTAGCGTAAGTCTTTCGCTCCTCCTCGATGAATTCGAACTTCGCCTCCTCAGCGTCCATTTCGGCTTCGGTCGCGTTGATCTTCGCAATGCCGGCGTCGAGCGCGGCATCGCCAGTGTCGAATGGGCCGACGATCAGCGAGCTTTCGAACGGATTCGGAACGGGCAACGGATCGCCCTGTTCGTCATAGCCGCCGATCAGGTAATAGAAGCCCTTCGGCACCAGCTCGGTTCCATCCTTGATATTGTAGACGTAGAGCGGAATTTCGACATCCGCGACGCCCTCGATGATTTGTGTTTCCTCGGTCATTTGGTCTCCTTGTCGTGAACGTATTCGTTGGGGATCATTTTGCGAAACTGCCGCCAACCGCGGAGGTTGCCGTGTTCATGTGGATGATTCCACATAAGCTCCTCCACATCGTCGCGGACAACGGCAACGCGCTCGTCCGGCGTCGCCTGATGCTCGGTGGGCGAGGCGTGAATAAGCTCGGCGCTCACCAACCTCTCGTAGCGCTCCAACTCGGCTTCGATGGAGGCGTCGCCGTCGAACGGCGCATAGGAGATGCGGGCGCAGCGTGCTGCCGACAGTTTTCGAAGAATGTCGGGCTGGTAAGTGGCCTCGTCTTCCGTCGAAATATAAGGCAGGTGCCACTCGCCGGGCAGAAGCAGCCGCGGCGTTGACTCGGCGAAGGCGATTTTCACCGCGCGCGCCAGCTCGCAGATTTCCGGCTGAGCGTCCCGATGATCACGCAGCGCCAGAAAATTCGCCCAATCGGTCGAGGTGACGAGCGTGTCGATATAGCCGAACCACTCAAGCGGACGATTGGCGTGTTGCTTATGAACGCCCAACGCGGCCAGCGCCGCGACGCCCTCGCTGCATACCTCGGCCATTCTGTTCCAAATCAGCTCGGCGGTGAGTTGATTTCCGGGGCTTAGCGGTTCGCCGCCCTGCATTCCCGATTGATTTTTCAGAAACCGCGGCGTGTAGGCTTCCTCGGCCAGCAATCGCTTCGACGGCACGGCGCGCGAGGAGCGCGCGTTGCGGGAAAACACTCTATGGGTCATTAATTCACTATGCACTATTCTAGGATAGCGCATATGCACCGTCGGCAATCGAATTTTCTGATTCGAAATGGAGTCCAGAATGACTTTAGCGGATACGGTCACATTTCCTCCTGTGTGAAATTGGAGGAGCGGACGAACGCTCCTCCATGATGCTTGTCTTGCTATCGCCTGGTCGGCGCCGTCCATTTCAGATCATGATCTCACTCTGACTCTATCTTCCTGAGTGTTGCGCTGCGGTCGGGGCGCTGAAATCCGCATTCTATGTAAGGAGAGCACTCTCAATCAAAGAAAAGATACGAGCCTAGCTAGGGTCCGTTCATACCTTAACCTTTCTCGGTTTGAGAATTCTAATCATCGGGTTTCTATTCCGTGATTAGACCGCGTGATTTACATTTCTGGCTTTACTCCAACTCCTCGAAGTTGGAGCTAATCTAACCCCACGTCATCTCGATCTCCGCCTCTAGGCGCTTTATCTTCGCAATCAGTCATTGCTGACTGTTACGAATATAACGATCACAACGCGGCTTGCAACTGAAAAGATCAGGGACGATCGAGTAGATCGTAGGCGCAGCGAGCTTCGTTGCCGCGACGCCACACGCACCACATCACATCCATCGTTGGGCGACCTTTGCCGAGAAAGTCAGGACGCCAGGTTAAAGACCACACAGCCGCCGGCTTGGTGCGCCGAAACAGCGCCTTGCGGTTCTTGGAGTGCCAATATGTCGCCTTCAGCATCAGGCAAAGCGACCTGGGCTCCAGCTACAAGGCGTGCTCGATGAACTTCACCGACAGATCGAACGGTGGATTGGTGATGATGTTGAGATGGCGCAACGGTGTCTTGACCGTGAAGAAATCTCGCTCGACGCCGTAGCCGAGCGGGTGAATATCCGAGGCGATCACCTTGTAGCCGGCAGCTTCGATGACTTTCGCCATCGCGCCGTTGCCACAGGCCGGCTCGTAGACCGCGCCTTCGAATTTCTCGACGCCAAGCAGCGCCACCGTCACCTCGTCAGGTGTCGGGTAAAAATCCCGATCCTGACGTTCTTCTGCTGGATTGCCTCCAGCCATCGCGGCGCCGAGGCCCATCAGACCATCACATTCATGACCGCGCGCACGCGAAGCGGCAGCGGGCCACGGGCGAACACGACGAAGCCGAGGTCGCGCAATTCGGTCATGTATTTCGCCAGCGAACCGCCGGTGGTTAAAACATCATCGACGATCAGCCGTGGAGCTATGCTAGAGTTATATTGCTTCGGCTGCGTGCGGTGACAATATTTTTCCAGCGCGCACGCCAGTTTATCGCCGCCACGCGGCACGCCGATAACCTCGCGAAAGTAACCGACGTTGCGGGCGATCAGCATCGCCAGCGTTTCCCAATCACTCTCGGTCAGCGCGTCGCACTCGATCTTGAAGTTGGACTTCGCGCCCGAGGCGAGCTTGAAGTCGCCAGTTTGGAAGAGATTAGGCGCTTCATATGTGATCGCGCCGGGTGTTATGCTCGGAAAACCCAAGAAGCGGCCCGGATCATGGAACGTGAAGGCGTTCATTTCTGCTAACTTACTCATGTCGTGTTCCTTTCTCACCTAATTGGGCACGATCCACCAGCCCCGCAGTCGCCCATATCGAGAATTTCCTCGCTCTTGTCGTGGTCGAGATCGACCGGCAGTAGCGTGGCGATATAGCGCTGATAGGTTTCGCGGCTGACCGATTCCTGCGGCAGATAGTGAAAACCAAGATCCTCGGCCGTCTTCATCGGATCGTTGCGCTGCAAGAAAGACACGCCGACGTAGCTGTCCCAGTTCTCCATGAACCAGTCGGCCATGTCGTGGATTTCGTCTAAGTCATAACTGACTGTTATCGAACAGTTATGGTCGATATAGTGCTTCATCAGGATACGATAGCGCTCCAGCTGCGACACCGCCGACTCCTGATTGATTTCCAGATGATGCGTCTCCATATCGCCGGTCAACCAATTCGGAACCTCTCGCGTGACCTTGGTGAACAGCGACGACGGCGGATATTCGACCGGGAACGTCACCAGCACGCCGGTCGGATCAACCGGGTTCGGGCGCGTTTTGTAACCAGCGACTTCAAGCTCCTTGAGAATCGGATCGAACTTGGAGAAGTTGATGTTGTTGAAAATCCAGCGCGACAGTGCCAGATGCGCGCCCTCGTGAACCTCATCGCCTTCGATACCCAAAGCCTTCGAGCCGGTGCCCGAAGGTTGGCATTGCGTGACGCGCCGCGGGCGCTGCAAGCCAAGATCGTCGGCCATCGAATTGGCGCCGTTGCGGGCACTGTTGGCGACGATTTCGAGCGCCTCGGGCTCGTTCATATGCTCCCAAGAGACGTAGCCGGTCGGTGAGACGCCGCACAGCCGCAGCAGCTTCTGGTTATCGTTCCATTGCAATTGCAGCACGCCGTCGCGCATCGAGACGCAAGTCTGGCGATAATTGGCGCGCGCCGCGATCCATTGCGCCCGCATCAGACCTTCGAAGTCGCCGTTGAAGCGATGCCAGACGACCTGCATCAGATTGCAAAATCCCTTAGACGGCAAAAGGATTTCGAAGCACGGGTTGAAGCCCTCGATCTCCGGCGCGCGCAGCCTGGCGGCGGCGCCATTGGCGAAGCCCGGATCGCCCGTGGTGAGAATGCGCCGCAAAAGCTCGACGATGACGCGACGTTCCGGCTTGCGATTGAACACCAGCGTATTATTGGACTGCTCGCGCTGACCCTCGCCTCTCGCCCAGCGATCGGTCTTGGCGTCGATGAAGTCGCCGTGATTGGCGAGAATGTCTTCCCAGGTGGTTTCGTTGACCTCCTCGATCCACGCCTCGGCGGCGCGACGCGACGACAGCACGGTGCCGAGCCAATTAATGATGTCGCCAATATCGATGCGGGTTAGCAGATCATCGCCACGCGCTTGCAGCACCTTGATGATGCCGCTCAAAGCCTTCGCCAGCGGCTCCCAGCCCGACGACAGCCAGCCATAACCCTTCAGGCGCTTGCCGCCCGGTCGCAATTCGGAGAAGTCGAGAATGAGCGTCTTGACCCGCGGCTTGTCGCCAAGCAGCATTCCCATCATCTTCGCCCAGGCTTTCGCGCTGTCGCCAAGACGGATCGTCCAGGTCGAAGCCTCGCGATCAATGATCGCCACCGTGTCTTCGGCGCCGCCCTTTTCGGTTCGTATCGACGGAATGAATTTCACTTCGGTCAGCGACTTCGGCAGTCCGGTTAGCAGTCCGATCACCGGCTTGAAGCCGACGCCGCAGTTGTGAACAACCACGTCACTTTCGGAAACAAGATACGTGTGGGTATTTTCGACCGTCAGATCGTAGACGAACTCGTCCTCGGTCCAGACATATTCAACAGATTCAACGCGCATCTTTTATTTCCTTTGCGATCATATTCACGGTTTCTTCTGTGGCGTCGCGATCCCAGACCACGAAAACCAGATAACCGCTCTTTTTCAGATACTTCACTCGACCTAAATCCTCGGCCCATTTGGAGGAGGCTTTCCAACCGTTAACCCGATGAACATCGTCAGGTTCATAATCGTCCGGGTGCATATGCCAGAAAGAGCCGAAATATTCGATCACAGCGTTGATAGGCGGAATGTAGCCATCAACCTTAAAACGCTCCGATAAAATTACTTCTCGCTCGATTTTAAGACCACTCGCCAGCTCTATAGCATCCAGAAATACAGAACACTCCTTACTTACCGTCATAGATGACTTGGCGGCGTTGCGCGTTTGAATCTCCGTTACGCGCGCTTTCGCCTGTTCATTAGTGAGACCTTGGCGTAGCCAATAGCTGATCTGCCATTGAGAAGCCGCGTTCTTGCGGAGACTCACTCGTGTCTTTTGCGCGCGCGATATAGATTCACGAGCATCGCTTTCGGACGTTCCGAGCTTAATCCAATATTCCACGCGGTTAGGATTTTGTTCGGGGTTTTCCTTCGCGCTAGAAAAACCATGTCGCTCCAGCGATGTCGCGCGTCTTTGCGCGACTACCTCCGGTGTGACTGCGCGACGTAGAGCCTCTTTGTGAGCGTCGGACTTCGGGCTGCTAAGAGCGGCTCTGTGAGCCGCCGATTTAGACTTGCCGCGTAGGGCGGCTGAAACAGCGGCGTTGTGTGCCGCTGTTTTCTTGACGCCAGGATTGCCTTTAGGCATGTCGAACAACCTCCCGGTCCGCGAGATTTTGAGCCTCGACCCACTCGCCGTCGGTGGTAAAAAACTTGTGATCTCTGGTGCAGATGATTTGCTCGCCGTTCGCAAGCGTCACTCTAACCATTGATTTCGGCTGATTTATATTCAGACGCTCGACACGCTGCGCCACGAATCTTCCGGTCTTTTCGTCATAGGATGTAACGAGATCGCCCTCTTTAATTTCTTCGATTTTCTTATAGTTGCCGTTAGCCATTCTCACCGGCGTGCCTGCTTGAAAGCAGCCTTGAAGCAAGAGCCAGAAGGCATCGACGCTATCGGCGGGCGTGCCAACATTCGTGAACGCGCAGTTGAACGCCCCAGAGGCTCTTTCGCGCACCAGCGCCGTGCCGCCCATCCATTTGACGCGTCCTGAAACCGAGACTTTCTTTTCCTCGATCAGCCCGCGCAGCTCGGATAGTTCGCCCAGCTCGAAAACATTCAGTTCGCGACCGAGCGCCTGCTCCCACAGCCAGCGCTGATGACCCATGACGCGATCGAGCGCCTCTTTCGGCGTCTCGAATAGATCGCCTTCTTCGTTCAGCGGTCTTAGGTAGGTGCGGCGCTCGACGAAATGGGCACGAATGGACGATTTGACGGGCTTGGAAACGCGCGTGTTTAGACGCGCGGGATTGACGTGTGAACCCACGTTTGAAACTCCTAAAGATGGTCGTTGAATGCGGTTTAGGCCGGCTAGAATAGCAAAGTCAGCGTTGACTTACTACAGCTAAGAAACAAAAGCACCACGACGCTTCACCGCCTTGACCGCGACCTCATCGTCGTTGAACGCCTCTCCGCTCCAGCCGCGCCACATGGTCACAAGCTGCTTGAACTGGTCTGTCTTGACGCCGGCGTGCGCGACGGCAACGGCGTCGGCGAGATGCTCGTTCGCCTTGGTCAGCTCCATGACGCCCTTGCGCTTAGTGCGTATCCACGGCGCGTCGGGATAGGCTTCGGTAACGTGCTCGATCATCTCATCCTTCGAGGCGGTCTTGGTGCCGACGGTCGCGAGTTTCGTCTCACTCGGCATTACCTGTATGAGTGAGATTGGCGCGTTCGCCAGCAATCCAATCATCATTCCGAAGGAATAGGCGGCGCGAGCATTTTGCGCACCCGACGGCACCTCGGTGAAACCAATCTGCGCACCCTTGCAGAAAGCCTTGAATTCAACCGCAAGTTCCTGGGCGCGGCGAAGATCATCGGAGTTCTGTCTAACCTGCTTCGTCACCATGCGCTCAGTTTCGATCAGTTTTAGATCGCAAACCTCGAATTTCATCGTGGCAGTGTCTAGTAGAAGACTAGCCATTCCGAACGCTCTCATGGATGGATCAAAACTCACCACTTTTATAATCATGTTGTCCTCGCGAATTCGCCATGAGCTTCTAAAGCTGCCTTTTCGTAAGCAGCCGCTGCGTCTTTTCACTAAAAGATGCCCCAATCGGCATCCTTGACGTTCTTTTCCTTGATCTCCGCGGCTTGAAGCTCTGCGGCGACCTCGCGTTCAGCGGCGAGCGTCTTGACATATTTAGCCTTCGCCAGCTGCCAGGACATTTCGTCATAGAAGCCGAGCGCGTTGACCAGCTGCGCCTCGAACGTCGGCACTGCCTGAAACATCTTGTTCTCGGCGAATTCCACTTTTTGATACTCCGTCGGCTCGATCGGTTCGAACTCGAAAATGAAGTTGCTGCGGGCGCCGGCGCGCATTCCCTTGAAGATCAGCTCCGTCTCCGGCATGATGGTCTTGTTCTTGTAATTACTGTCATTCATCATGACCGCTGTCATGAACGGCCCGCGCACCGTGACGACGATCTCCTTGGCGAGCAGCGCCGACACCACCGCGTCGATCAGCGCCTGTCGGGTGCCTTCCTCGTTGAGCGGCGCCGGTTCTACCGCCGATCTCATTCTTCTTGCCGCGCGCGCCATGTGCTTTTCTCCAGTCAGTGTTGATTGCTACTTTAGATTATAACGAAACGCTGATGGTTTCAGCTTTTATTATTCGGTCGTCTCCTCTATGGTTGCGTAGCCGTCTCTTTTCGTGATCGTCAGAACATTTGGAATCCAATCCTTTAGATCGTTGTGGGATATAATAATAACTGTCCCTTTTTCCCTCGCTTTTTCGGTTAGAATCATCATTAAGCGCTCTAATCCAGTCGAATCCAGCGCGTCGTCAATTTCATCCGCCATCAGAAGCTCGATCGGCTTGGTGGCGCGCTGGGCGACCAAATCCTGCAACGCGAGCGCGGTGGCGATGCGAACCTTGCGCTTCTCGCCACCCGATATAAGACCGAACGACGAGCCACCGCTGACCGTATCGACCTCGATGGCGAACTTCTCGCGCAACTCGCCCTTGGCGCTCTTGGTCAGCGTTGACCAGCTGGCGTTGATATTGCCATCGGACAGCACAGATAGATATTTGGCGGTCTGACCATTCAGAAACGGCGTGACGTGATCGAGAATATGGGCGCGCACGCCGGCGGGGGCGAACACCTCGACGACATGACCGGCGATTCTGACCGCCTGGGTGTGCGCGTCGATAGTGATTTTCAGCGCCGCGATCTCGTCGTCGAGGTCGAAGATTTCCTTTTCCAGCCGTAGAATACCGGCCTCGAAGGGATTTGGCGCCGCGCGCAGTGTAGCGACCTCGGATACGAGAAACTTGGCGTTGTCGATCAGCGATTGCCGGTGTCGCGCTAACTCGCCAGCTTTCATCAGCCGCTCATGCGTAGAAGCTCGCAGAGCGCTGGTTTCGCTCGCATCTGTCATCGTAGCGCGAAACTCTTCCAGCTCGCTACGCGCGCTCTCGCACTCGCTGCAAGCGTCTTCCTCGGCGCGCTCTAACTCACGCAATTCGAGCGCGTTAACGCGCAACTTTTCCGCGATGATCAACATCGCCGGCTCGATCTCGGCGGGCGTATAGGCGCGACCGCATTCACCGCAAGGCTTGCCGACGTGATCCGCGATTTTCGTAGTTTCGCGATTTAGCTGTCTAGCAATTTCCTTCGATGCCGTTATCGCGGCGCCGGCACGCTCCCACTCGCGCCTTTGATCTTCAAACACGCGCATCAGCCGGCTCTCCTCCAGCTGCTCGGCTTTCATGCCGGCGAGCTTGGCGTCGAGCGCGAGCATTTCGGCCCTAATCGGTTCCATATCGACCAGCACGACGGCCTTGGCGCGCGCCATTTCATTCTTGGCTAGTTCGACCTTTTCGGCGATCTTATGGTCGTTTCCGACGATCCAGCTGGCGCGATCCAGCCGCGTGTCTTCGAGCGTTCCCTTTTGTCGAGTGTGCGAAGCAGCCAGCACACCGCTTTTCGTCACCAGCGCGTCCAGCGCTTTCTTCTCGACGTTCAGTCGCTCGCGCGCCTCGACGTGCGCCTGCTCCAAAACCGTCGTGCCGGCGGCTTCCTCGACCAGCATCTTGAGCATCTTGTCGGTCATTCCCGGCAAATCAGGAAAAGATTCCTGACCGGCGCAAATCGACGACCGGAATACCTCGTAGGAGGAGCCGATGATCTTATCGACCACTTCCTGCGTCAGCTTGTCGGTGCCCTTGGTGAGATCGAACCTACCACTCATTAGCGTGGCGTCGGCTTTCAGCACCCGAAGCGAGTTCTTGCCGGTAGCGTGCTTGCGATACCGCCGAATGAAATACTCCTCGTCGCCATCCACAATAACAACTTCGACGAAAGTGCCCTTGCCGGCGGTTCTATTAACCACCGCGTCGCCGCTCTCGCCGCGCGCCGTGACGCCGTAAAGCACCCAGGACAGCGCGTCGGCGATACTCGACTTCCCGGCGCCGTTGGATTCGGCCGAGGAATCGTCTTTATTGGCGCCGGCGATCAAAAGCAGGCCGCGACCGTCAAGACTCACCGATGCTTCCTTGATCGCCAAGAAATTTTCTATCCCAAGACGAGTGAATTTCACGCCGCTTTCTCCGCTTTAACGAATTTTCATAGTTCGACGCCAAACAAATCGGGCGTGCTCTCGAAATAGAGGTCGGCCGCGAACTTTGGATTATTTGGCATGGTTTCGTTAGGAAAACGCCGCGGCCATTCAACCGCGGCTATCTCTTGGCGCCATATCTCCGTCGCGCCGGCGTCTTCGAAAACCTGCGTTTGGTTTCCGTAGACGCCACGATGGGTGGCGACGAAAAGTCTGGTTATGCCGCATTCTCCAAAGGCACGGTCGCGGTGATGATGAATTCGTTCGGCTCGGTGACGCCATCGTTGGTCGAAAAGATAATCGCCGCCTTTTTGAAGATTTTGGCGCCGAGCTTCTTTTCGAGATAAGGCGCCAAGGCCGCGACAACCTCGTCGTCATTCAGATTGATCGAATAGGTGCGAACCTTCATGACCCGCTCGATCTTCTCCTCGCCGTCCTCGACGGTGACGCCGGCGAGCGGATCATTCACGATATTATCGATCCAATCGAGAATTTCCTGCGCCGCGACGCGACTGACGCCGGGCAGCTTGGTCAGCTCCTTGACGCCCTTTCTGGCGATGCCGAGCAGCGGCCCGATCAGCTTGTCTTCGTCGCCGTAAAAACCGACCAGCGCATTGTAGGCGCGCGCCGAAATAATCGGCTTCAAAACCGAAATCGGCTGAGTGGGATCACGTTCCGTCATATGCTTTTCCTTCTTTCTTTCTTCAGTTTGTATTCGACACGAACCATTTCGTGGCATTCGAAACACACCGCTCCAGCTGCCTCGCGAGAAAAACGCGGGTATAGACGCAGCGGTGAATAGTGATCACGGCGCGTTGGATCGCCGCAGATCGCGCATCGTTTAATTCGCGGACCCGGATAAACGATGCGAAGAATGGTCATTCGCCCGCGACCATCGCGTTGACGAGATCGGCGTAGTCGCCGCCGGTGACGGCGCGCGGAGTCGATGCTTTCGGACTGGCGCTCGGCTTCGCCATCTTGCTCCAGTCGATCTTCTTGGTGCCACCGCCAGGTATTGAACCCGCGGCGACTTGTGGGCGGCCCCCGTTTTTCGAATTCTCGATCGTCGCCGCGCTGTAGGAAATATCCTCCAGCACATGCGTCTCGGGCATCTTGTCGAGCTTGCGCGCCTGCGCCTCGCACGAGACATGATCCGTAACGTGCTTCTTTTTGTAGAAGCCGACCTGATTCCAGGTGACATCATAATAGACCGCGAGAACATCGCGCTCCGTGC
>Ga0302192_10000901_pt1 | contig 18603 bp, 5 predicted proteins | sample II_Bog_E3_2_FD_200230 | JGI IMG/M metagenome (GOLD analysis project Ga0302192, IMG submission 200230) | Peat permafrost microbial communities from Stordalen Mire near Abisko, Sweden - II_Bog_E3_2 | ecosystem: Environmental > Terrestrial > Soil > Wetlands > Peat | place: Sweden: Abisko, Stordalen...
GCCATGAATCCGAATGAGTGGAAGAAGGGCAGAATGCCGAGGATTCTGTCGTTCTTTCCCAGCATGAAGACCTGCGACACCTGCTGAATGTTGGAGGTGATGTTGAAATGCGTGAGCATGACGCCCTTGGGGTCGCCGGTGCTGCCGCTGGAGAAGATAATGGTGGCCAGGCTGTCGACAGTTGGTTTGCCGTTTGCACTTTCAGTGATTCCGGGATGAGAAACTGTTGGTCCACCGTTCAAGACATTTCTCAGCAATGCGCTCGGCGTGAGCCAGGCCAGCCCCAGCGCGGCCAGTTTTTCTGCCATGCGCGGGGAACTCAGTACGCCTTCAAGAAAGAGCGTCTTTCCTGGAATCACGAGGTTGGGGAAGCGCTCGACGAATGCCTTCGAGGTGATGACTACGTCCAGGTTGCACTGGCTGGCGCATGCGGCGATGATCTCGCTTGACGATGTGTAGTTGAGGTTCACGGGCACGCGACCGAGGAGCATCAGCCCGTAGTTAGTCAGTGCTCCACCTACAGACGGTGGCAAGAGCATCCCGACCAGCGGTTCGCGGCCGATCTCGTTTTTCAGCCTGCGTGCGATAAACATGGTCTTCACCAGCGCTGAACCGAACGAAACTTTCGGATACTTTCCATCGGCCATCATGAAGCGGAAGGGATGGAGCCGCGCGGAGCGAACGAAGGCGCGATCGAGGGTCTTCATTCCCTCACGTCGCCGCTCGAATGCCGCGGCCTGCAACTCCTGTACTTCGCTTCTGATTTCAATGGCTGTCGATGTGGAGGGCATGTGCTTGCCGAAGGTGACGGTCACCGGATAGGGGATGTGGCGCGGCCTCTTCCACAGGAAGCGGCCGCGTTCGAAGCTGAAGATGCTGCCCCAGATGCCGTCGAGGTTTACGGGGATGATGGGCACATCGACGTCCTTCATGATGCGCTCAAGGCCGCGGCGGAAGGGCAGCAACTGGCCGGTGCGGGTGATTTGGCCTTCGGCAAAGATGCAGACAATCTCGTCCTGGCGCAACGCTTCGCTGGCCGTATGCAGCGAGCGGATCATGTCACGCGGGTGCAGTTCATCTGAGATCGGAATGGCCTTGATCATTTTGGCGAAGGGCTTCACGATCGGGTTGTCGTAGATGCCCTGGTACATGAGGAAGCGGATGGGCCTGTCGGTGGAGGCGATTAGCAATGCCGCATCGACAAACGACATGTGATTGCACACCAGCAACGCGCCGGTCTTCTCGGGGAAGTTCTCGCGGCCCACGACTCTTACGCGGTAGATGGTGTGCGTCATGAAAAAGAGAATCAAGCGGCCGAACCACTCCGGCAGCAGCATGAGCACATAGACTGTGCCTGCGCCGGTGATTACGGAGGCGGCAAGGATCACCTCGCGAGGATCAAAATGAATGAAGGTGGTGAAGATGTAATAGACGCCGGCGGAGAGCGCGATGCCCACAAAGGAGAGCAGGTTTGCAGCGGCAATGATGCCGCCCTTGTCTTTCTCCGGCGGGCGATGCTGGATGAGGGCGTTGACGGGCACGGCATAGAAGCCGGCCCAGAAACCGAGCGAGCCGAGAAGCAGCGCGGAGCCCAGGAGTCCGTGATGCGTTCCGCCCAGCAACAGGCCGGTGCAGGTCATGCCGATGGAGCCCAGGGGGATGAGGCCAAACTCAATCTTGTTGCCGCTCAGGCATCCGGCAACCATGCTGCCGATGCCGATGCCGACGGCAAGCGTGGCATTCAGGTAGCCCGTCTTGGCCTGGCCGATGTGCAGTACGTCAGGACCGTAGACCACAATGGTTGAAAACAGCAGCGAGCCGAGGAACCAGAAATAGGTGTTGCCAATAACTGCGAGAAACAGTGCGCGGTCACGGCGCATGAAGCGGATCTGCTGCCAGAGATCGCCGAGGATATTGAACTGAAACTTCTTGGTTGGAGCGGCGGCGGGGACATTGTCGATGCCCAGACTGGTGAGCAAACCGATGAAGGAAAGTGCGATCAGGACATAACCCGCGTACACCTCGCGGCCATGCAGTTTCTCCGCCATGGTTGCGCCGGTGACTGTGCCAAGAATGATAGCGAGGAAGGTGCCCAACTCGATGACGCCGTTACCCCACGAGAGCCGCTTTGCGGGAAGCAGTTCCGGTAGCAGGCCATATTTCGATGGTCCAAACAGCGCTGCCTGGGTGGCGACGAGAGTGAGCGCGCCAAGCGAGAGAGGCAAGATGTGTGTCGCCAGGCCGGCGGTGGCCAGGACCATGGAGAACACTTCCATCCATTTGGTCCGAATGGTGATCTGGCGCTTGCTATAGCGGTCAGCCAGCCAGCCACCGGGCATGCTGAAAAGAAGGAAGGGCACGGAGAAGATGACTGTGACCACGGAAACGAATGTTTCCCGCTCGTTCCTGGCCAGACCCATGCCGACGATGATGGAGAGCAGCAGGTTGCGCAGAATGTTGTCGCTGAAGGCGCCTTGAAACTGGGTGGCAATCAGCGACCAGAAGCCGCGAGTCTTCGTGGGCGCTTCTACGGTCAACGGCACATCGGCACCGGTGAATGCGTTTTCGTTGGCTGAACTCGTCATCTCTCGAACCCTCCCAAATCTCGCACCCCACAAATGGAGTAGCGTACGAGGGTGAGCATACGGGTGTATATAAGTGCAGTCTGAAAGCCTAATACAGTTTCGGGAGTGTCATAAAGCGGCGGGGGTGTCGGGGTATCGACTAAGTTCGGCGCGCATGGAGTCGGCAAGCAGAGGGAAGATGATCGCTTTGGCCTGTTTGGGGAAGGCAGGGAGCGCCGCGGTGTATGCATCGCAGATAATGGCGCTGGATAGCTCGAGGCCGCGGCTCCAGCGCGGTTTGCGGACATCGCGATAGATGATCGTCTCCGGATCAAGGCCGGCGGCGATGAGCATGGTGCGGGCCGTGGTAATGAACTCCGGCCAGGCCGAAGCGACGCCGATGAGCTTGCCTTTGAGGTTGGGCAGGTGTGGTGAGAGCCACGCATTGGCGGAACGGATCTGCAGCGTTACTAACTCGACCCCTGCAGGCAACGCGGTTCGCGTGACCTTCACTTTGCTTGGACGGCACATGGGAATTGCGGCTGCAAGAACCTCGGGTCGGGCGCAGTCTCCGAGTGAAACCCCTTCTACCGGGCAGGTGGTGATGGCGCGAATTTCGGCCAGCAGAATCTCCCGCAACTCCGCGTCTGACTCAATCAGCAGAAGGTGATCGGGCGGCGGAGCGATGAGCCAGTCGGCAACGCGGGCGCGGATGGCAGGCGCGGGCAGGCTGAGCTCGCGGACTGCGCGGAAGAAGCCGGCGATATGCTGATCGAGAATCTGCTCAGGGGTGGTGGCCGGCTCAGAGTTTGCCCGGATATAAACACCGCTGCCATGACGCCGCTCGGTCCAGCCTTCCCTCTCCAACTGGCGGTAACCTGCGCTTACGGTGTTGGGGTTGATGGCAAAGCGGCGGGCCAGTTCACGCGTGCTGGGCAAACGGTCGCCGGGACGCAGGTCGCCGCTGAGAATGGCCAGGACGACCTGGGTAACGAGCTGGCGATAGATGGGGACTTCACTGCTGGGGGCGAACCAGAGCCTCACAAGGGACCTCTGGACTATTCTGCCATTGCGGCGGGGGCTTCATGTGATTTTTGCAGGGGCTAAAGTCGGCGCATCTTTCGGCCTTATCGGCATAAATCCGGCAAATTCATACGGACGCTTCATCGGCCTGGTTGTCGGAGATCAGATTATAGGTCTTTAGCATTTTGTTAAAGCTTCTCTGTCGCGATTGAAATCGCTGTTCCGAGGTTCTGGAGTTCTGCTACACTACGGCCCAATCATCCAATCCATTGGCGGATTCTGATGGCTTCACCGCAGGCTGGAATAGCCCGCCGCCAATTCCCCCGCGTGGTTCGGTACCCGAAAACGCATTTAGGTCCACTTTCTTCACGATCTGGCATCCCTGACTTTTCTCGACAGCACTGAACGCTGAATTCAAAGAGGAACTCGATGAGACAAAGCATCACGAGAAGCAAAACCCATCGTGTGCACGCGGTGGCCGCGGCATGCGGATTTCTTCTGATCGTGGCCGGCGCGCAGGCGGGCGCTGGTCAGCAGCCGGCGGAAGCGAGCGGATCATCGGCTCCGGTGGCGATGCCGGCGAACTCCGCGGCGCCCACTCTCCCCAAGGCAGCGAATGTTGCTGAGGGGCCGGCGGAAAGACCAAGCGGCGTAGCAGCGAGCACTGCGAGGCCGCGCGGCGAAGGCATCCAGATTCACGGGCACTGGGTGCTGGAGGTGAAGGGCGCCGATGGAAAGGTGCGAGACCGCCGCGAGTTTGACAACTCGCTGGTCACCACTTACACCAATAATCCTGCCGTCACGACTCCAACCCCCGTTACGACCTCCGGGGCAGCCTATCTAGCGGCGCTTTTAGCGGGGAATATGGTACCCGGCGATCCAGCCATTGGCTTCGTTCAGGGGACCTTGACTGGCGACCCGAGCCTGTGGTGTGATCCTGCGGCCAACGGTCCAACCAACTCGAAGATCACCTGTTACACCTATACGACAACCAACAGCCTGTGGAACAACGGCACGCTGAGTTCCGGTACTTCCGGAGATGTCTCCCTGCAGCTTGGGCTGGCCTTGTCGGCGACGTATACGCCAACGGCCAGTCTGGTGTTCAGTGGAAACTACACTGTGCCCGTAGGTTTGACCTCGATCTCCGCAGTGCAGACGTTGTTTGGCGGTTGCGCAACTCCCTCCCAATCCGGCCTTGCTGGGTTTTTTCCTCTGAACGGTGTGTATGGGATTGGCTATGGGAAGGGGCCGGCCACGTTTCTCACAGAGGATAACGCACCGTTGGTTTGTACGTTGAATAGCGTCGGTACCCCCACAGCCGTGGACGTTCAGGTCCTGGGTGCTTTGACGTCGACGGCCGTTACGGTGGGCACAACGGCTTCGCCCATGTCGGTGACAACGGGCGAGATCGTGGCCGTCACCGTGACCATCAGCTTCTCCTGACCTGCCCGGAACACGGGCGCATGAATCCGGCGGCCTGCGCGCTGCCCTGCTTTGAAGGTCCGCGAAAGATGCGGCCGATACCCAAAAGAAAGAGGTCAAGCATGAAACGAGTCATGGATTTATCTTTCCCTGTGTGGTCGCGCCTGTCGCTGGCGGCCTTCGCATTGGTGTTGATGGCGCCTGCGGGCCAGGCTGCTTTGGGCCAACAGGCCGCTGCGAAGCCGCAGTCCGTTTCTGCTTCGGGCGCCAGCCAGCCGACGGCGGCGCAAACTGCAACCGGAGCCGGCGAAACCAACCCTGCAAAGCCGGGTCACGAGGGGATCGCTGTTCACGGTCACTGGGTCATCGACGTGAGAAACCCGGACGGCTCGCTGGCGCAGCACCGGGAGTTCGAGAACTCTCTCAACCCCACCGGACAGAAAATACTGACGGGCTTGCTTGGGAGTGCCAATGTTCTGGGAGATTGGGCAATTGTCCTCACCCCGGAGAGCGGAAACGGGCCTTGTTCCTTCACTTACACGGTGAAAGGGGGCGGTACGACTCAAGGATGCGAGATTGTTCGTGTCCTTACAACTCAACCGGCAGTCAATGACTGTGTCACCAGCCTTTGTTCGACTGGGCTCACATATGCGGTAAATACGACCAGCATTGTGCTGGCAGGCACAGTGATCGCCAACCAAACAGGAACCATCGGCAATGTCTTCTCGGAAGTGGCCTACTGCACCACTGTTCAAGATTCCACCCTCTCGCCTGCTGCCTGCGTCCCAAATACAGGCTCTTTGGGAGGGATACTTACGGGCACCCAACTCGCCACGCCGATCTCGGTTACGGCCGGCCAACAGATTCAAGCCAGCGTGACCATCAGCTTCTCCTGAGACCCGCATCCGCGCCATGATCCGGTCGAAGGAGAGGAGCAATGGCCGAACCAATTGCCGCATTGGAGACCGCGTGCTCGCGATCTGGAGACGGCTGCCGCGCCATGGGCAGCCGGTCCCTTCGCTTGCTCGCCGGCTTTGCGGCTTTGATGGGACTGCTTCCGCCTTCAATCGCTCAACAAAGCTCAAACACGCATATCACTGTACGCTACCTCGGAGCCTACGAGGACTCTGCTGTTGGAAGCACAAACAGGGCCGGCAGTTCTTCGCTGCGCGCGATCCCTCTCGCCTCACTTGAAGCAGCAAGGCCTGAAGTCGAGCAGGCCAATCCGGCGGCGTCCGTCGCTACGTTCAATCCAGCGGCTGTTGGTATCTCCGCGGAATCGGCGCAAACGCTCACCCTGTCCTTCCGCATCACGGGATACGCCGGCAGCCCCGACCCCACCGCCGTGCTGCATTATGGGCTAAGCTACACCGCGGGCACTGTCACCTGTTCGCAAAGGGATGGAACAGACAACTGCACTGTCCCCATCACCTTCCAGCCGCAATATCCGGGCGGCCGCAGGGACGCACTTTTCCTGATGGACGGCTCAACCCGCATTGCAACGGTGTTGCTCTATGGCGTTGGACAATCACCGCTGGCGCTGGTGCAGCCGGGCAGTGTGGTGAATACCTACTACTCCACCGGAGGCGGCAACAACTCCTATTTCTACCAGTCGGTGACGGATGAGAACGGCACGGTCTGGAGCATCAGCGGCAACCAGGATACGCTGACCAGCGTGACCACAGCCGGCGTCTTCACCAACATTCCCTACACCGGCCTGTACACTTCCGGTCTCGCCAGCATCGCGATGGACGGCGCCGGCGTCGTCTACATTTCCTACGCCAACGGCAGCAACAGCTTTGTCACTTACGACACGGTTCAGGGGATCTCGGGCACCTATAAGCTGCCTGGGACAGAAACGTTCGAGACTGTTGGCGTGGGCAATACCGGCAACATTTACGCGGTCGACACCAATTACCAAAACTATTACCAGGTGCTGGGCACCATCGCGCCCTCCGGCGCTGTGACCCTGACCCCGCTGGCGAACAGTTCAACCGGCCAGGCTGACACTCCCGAAGGAATCGCGGTCGACAGCGCGGAGAACCTCTTCTTCGGCGGTTACTCGACGATGAACGAGTACTCCAACACCTTCGTGCAGAGCACCATCAACGTCCACAACGACAAGTTCGGCATCGCCGTGGATTCTGCGAACAGTCTGTACGCGGCATCGTATGGCGGCGGTCCACTTGTCCAGCTTGTGCCGGCAGACTACACCACGCCCATCTATCAGTTTCCGAGCGGCCAAATCGGCGGCGATAACGGCGTTTCGCTCGGGGCCGACGGCACCGTCAATGCCGGCGAATACTTCAACCTGGTTCAATACATCCGCTCGCAAGGCGCCATCTCCTTTGGAACAAATTTCGGCGACCCTACGCCCCCCGCGCAGGACACGGGAATCTATAACGGCGGTAACCAGCCGCTGACGATTTCCAACATTGCTCAGAGCGGATCGCCGGTCTTCACCGTGCAGGCGGTCGCCGGGATTGGCTGCACCGACGGAATGGTGCTGGAGCCGGGAACAGCATGTGAACTTGCAATCACTTTTACGTCGCCCCATCCGGGCAATTTCACCGGCACCCTGGCGTTCACCACCAATTCGTTGAATGAGGCGAGTTCTACTCAGACCGTTGCGCTCTCGGCCACAACGCGGGGCGTGTACGCGGTAGCGTCCCCGGCCTCTCTGACCTTTCTGAATCAGATAGTCAACACCACCAGCGCGGCGCAGATGGTGACTGTGACAAACGAGGGATATCCGAACAATATTGGAGTGAGCGTTCCGAGCGGGGCATCCGGTGGCATCTTCCAGGCCGGCGTGGGAACGTGCGGCACTGGTCTCGCAGTGGGTGCAAGCTGCCAGTTTCCGGTTACCTTCGGTCCGGTCTCGATCCAGGCTTACAGCGGCTCGTTCACCCTTGTGAGCGCGGACAACGGCGGAGCCGGACCCGAGCTGATCCTGCCGGTCTCCGGGACAAGTATTCCGGTTCCCACTCCTTTAGCAATCAACGAAGTCATCCATCTCTCCGATGGAACACCGGCATTGGTTCCGGCAACTCCACTGCCGATCAATGAAGTGCTGCATGTCTCCGATGGAACACCGGCCGTAGTCCCGGCAACGCCGCTGCTGATTAACGAGGTTCTGCACATTTCAGATGCACCAGCCATAATTCCGGCAACGCCCCTGCTCATCAACGAGGTGCTGCACATCGCGGATGGAGCACCGGCAGTAGTCCCCGCAGCCCCGCTGCTGATCAACGAGGTTCTCCACATCTCAGATGCGCCGGCTGTGGTTCCGGCAACGCCGCTACAGATCAATGAGGTTCTGCATATCTCCGATACACCAGCGGTTGTGGCGGCGACGCCTCTGCTGATCAACGAGGTACTGCACATTTCAGATGTACCAGTCGTGGTCCCTGCAACGCCGCTTCTGATCAATGAGGTTCTGCATATCGCCGATACAGCAGGACCAATTTCTCCAGTTGTGGTCGCTGCGGTAGTTGAGACGATTCATGTCGCCGACACGCCTGCAGCAGCACTTCCAGTCGTCGCGGCGGTAGTCGAAACAATTTACGTCACCGACACACCCACAGTTGGACTTCCAGTCGTCGCAGCGGTAGTCGAGACCATTCATGTCACCGACACACCCACAGTTGGACTTCCAGTTGTTGCGGCGGTCGTCGAGACAATTCATGTCACCGATACACCTGCAGTTGGACTTCCAGTTGTTGCGGCAATAGTTGAAACCATCCATGTCACTGACACACCCACAGTTGGACTTCCAGTCGTTGCGGCGGTCGTCGAGACAATTCATGTCACCGATACACCTGCAGTTGGACTTCCAGTTGTCGCAGCGATAGTCGAGACCATTCATGTTACCGATACACCCACAGTTGGACTTCCAGTTGTCGCGGCGGTCGTCGAGACCATTCATGTTACCGATACACCCACAGTTGGACTTCCAGTTGTCGCGGCGGTCGTCGAGAAAATTCATGTCACCGATACACCTGCAGTTGGACTTCCAGTTGTTGCGGCAATAGTTGAAACCATCCATGTCACTGACACACCCACAGTTGGACTTCCAGTTGTTGCGGCGGTCGTCGAGACAATTCATGTCACTGATACACCTGCAGTTGGACTTCCAGTCGTTGCGGCAGTAGTTGAAACCATCCATGTCACAGACACCCCCGCGGTCGGACTTCCAGTTGTCGCAGCGATAGTCGAGACCATTCATGTTACCGATACACCCACAGTTGGACTTCCAGTCGTTGCGGCGGTAGTTGAGACGATTCACGTCACCGACAGGCTGGCTGCTGCGCTGCCAGTAGTTGCGGCAGTTGTAGAGACCATTCACGTCACGGATACGCCCGCGGTTGGATTACCAGTGGTTGCAGCGGTAGTCGAGACGATTCACGTTACCGATAGTCCCGCAGTGACATTGTCGACTTTGCCGAGTACCGGTCCCGTCTCAACCCAAACCGTGCTGAGTTCGTCGGCCAATCCATCCGTCGCCGGCCAGACCGTCACCTTCACTGCAATCGTCTCATCCGCATCTTCCACCGCCGGTGTCCCCCAGGGCACGGTGCAATTCAGCGTGAACGGAGCAGCGACCGGTGCGCCCGTCGCACTTAGCGCGAGTGGCCAGGCGCTCTATTCCACTGTCTCACTCGCCGACGGCCAAAGCTCGATCACCGCCGTCTACAGCGGCAACAGCAGCTTCGATGGAAGCACTTCAGCCTCGCTTGTGCAGTCGGTCCTTGACTTCAATTTCACGCCGACAACAATCTCATCGCGGACCATTCTCCCCGGCCAGAGCGCAACATTCGTATTCACGATCGCCCCACAGGGACAGTTCGGCAGCCCAATCACATTTTCCGTCAGCGGTTTGCCACCGGGGGCGACAGCCGTCTTCAATCCTCAATCCGTTACCCCGTCTGCGACTTCAACGACTGTTGTGCTGACTATCCAAACAGCGAAGCTAAGCGCTGCACCTCGCCCCGTTTGGCCGTTTTCCGCGCCGTCCCCTCTGCTTCTCGGCATTCTGGTCCCGCTGTACGGCATCCGCCGCTCGCGCCGCGGACGAAGGCACCGCGCCCTTCTCTTGATTGCGTTGACATCCCTCGGCATGGCCGTAGCCATCAGCGGTTGCGGGGGCGGAGGATTCTTCGACCAAGCCCCGCAAACGTATCCGATTACGGTGACGGCAACCAGCGGAGCCCTTCAGCATTCCACCACCATAAACCTGACGGTCGAGTAGAAGGGATCCTTCAAAGCGGTCAGGCCGATTCCAATCGCAACCCTGCTGGCGATGCGGCCGAATGCTGTGGCGAGCTCTAACCAGACGGACGCAGAGCGACGAAGACAGACGCGTAGCCCGGCCTTGCGGAGCGCGCGCGATTGGTACTTGCCACTCTCGACGCGGATCTGCGGATCCCGATTGTATTACTCTGCCGCATCGAGTTTCACCAGATGGATGGGGAGATCGCAGTGATTCGACGTAAGTTCCCATCGACGCCGGCCATGAGGAAGATTGGTATCCCGAGCCGGGCCAGTATGGAAGACGGCAGATATGCCTGGCCTGGTAATGGCGGCCTGACAGGCGACGGGCATGGGATCTGGGCGTGCTGAGTGCTTGCAATCCGATTCTGGATGAGTGACGTGGGTTGTCAACGGTCAATTGACCATGGATCTTCGGATTGGGGCCAGATGTCTGGCCTTGTTCCGCGGCAAATCCTGACGGCCTGCCAATCCGATCCTTCCTTTCATTCAATCAGCCACGTCCTATTTGATTTTGCCGGTGACGGAGCTGTTCTTGCCTCATTAAAGAAACATTTGTGCGGGTGGACCGATGTCCGCCAAATGAATTTGCAAGGAAGAGCATGAGTACATCACCGCGAATCCTTCGAGTTGGGGTATATGATTGCCCGTCATGAAAAATATATCTCGCCTTGTTGCTTCCTTGTGCCTTGTTGCGTCGGCAATTCTAACCGGCTGCGGTGGTTCTTCATCCATCGGAACAACCACCACCACACCGCCCGCTGTGACCTCGATCAGCCCCACGACGGTTATGGCGGGATCTGGGCCGTTAACACTGACGGTCAACGGGACAGGATTTCAGAGCACGACGACCATCCAGGCCGGCGATGTGGCTGAAGTAACAAGCTATGTGAGCGCTACCGAGGTAACCGCGACGTTGACGGCAGAGCAGTTGGCGAGCGGAGGACAACTGCCGATCATCGCGTTAAATGGGACGGCGAGCAGCGGGTCAGGTACGGCGATAAATCTGAGTGTCACGAATCCGGCTCCGGTAATTTCGTTATTGACTCCGACTGTGTTGACCACGGGAGGTGCTCCGGCAACATTGGCCGTAACTGGCACAGGATTCGTTCCGACAACGGTTGTCGACGTGAACGGCAGTGGACGGGCAACGGTCTTCGAAAGCGCCACGCAGGTGGATGTCACTTTGACGGCGACCGACATGGCCGCGGTGGGCAGTCTCTCGTTGACGGCCGTGAACGGGACGCCGGGCGGAGGGACTTCGACGGCGGCAACAGTTGCAATCAACAATCCCGCTCCGGGGACCGCCATCGCGCTTATCCCAAGCAGTACCCAGGCGGGCGCCGCGGCGGCCACCACGGTGACTGTGACGGGGACGAATTTCATCCCGGCGTCGACGGTTCAGGTGAATGGGGCAGCACGCACCACAACCTATGTGAGCGCGACTCAAGTCACGTTCCAGCTTACGGTGGCGGATCAGGCCACGGCTCAACTGATTCCTGTAACGGTTGTGAACCCCACGCCAGGGGGCGGATCTTCCCTCGCAGTAACGCTTACTGTTGCTAATCCAGCGCCGGGGACGAGCATAACGCTTGCCCCGACCACTGTGGCCGCGGGCAGCACCACACCCACCAGTGTGACAGTCACCGGGACAAACTTTGTTTCATCATCATCGGTTCAAGTGAACGGGTTTGCTCGCTCGACGACCTTTGTAAGCGCGACGCAATTGACTTTTCAGCTCACGGTGAATGACGAGGCGAACGGGCAGGTTATTCCAGTAACGGTCAGGAGCCCGGCACCGGGCGGCGGAACATCGGGAAGCGCGAACATTACCATCAATAACCCTCCCCCCACAATTTCGCAAGCTCTTCCGACGACAGTGGTGCTTGGGGCGGTTTCACCGGTCGTTGCGCTGGTGGGTACGGGCTTTGTCCCCACTACGGTGATCGACGTGAACGGCCAGGCGCGGTTGACGGTTTACGTGAGCGCGACGCAAGTTGAGGTCACATTGACGGCAGCCGATGTGGCAGCTACGGGTAGCCTGTCGTTGACTGCGGTGAATGGGACTCCGGGTGGGGGAACCTCGACGGCCATGACGGTTGCCGTCAACAATCCAGTTCCCGGCAGACCCATCAGTCTTTCGCCGTCGTCAGTGGCGATCGGCGCAACGACTTCTACAACAATAACGGTTACGGGAACGAACTTTATTCCGACGTCGACTGTTCAGGTGAGTGGGGCAGCACGCACCACAACCTATGTGAGCGCGACTCAAGTGACGTTCCAGCTCACGGTGGCGGATCAGGCGACGGCTCAACTGATTCCTGTAACGGTTGTGAACCCGACGCCAGGGGGCGGATCGTCCCTTGCAGCTACGCTCACTGTCGCTAACGCAGCGCCGGGGACGAGCATAGCGCTTGCACCCAACAGTGTGACTGCGGGCACCACCACACCTACCATTGTGACGGTCACCGGGACGAATTTTGTCTCATCGTCATCGGTTCAAGTAAACGGCGTTGCTCGTTCGACAACCTTTGTAAGCGCTACTCAATTGACCTTCCAACTCACGGTGAGTGACGAGGCGACCGCGCAGGTTCTTCCGGTAACGGTCACGAGTCCGGGACCGGGCGGCGGAACATCGGGAAGCGCGAACGTCACTATCAATAACCCTGCACCCACGATTTCGCAAGCTCTGCCGACAACAGTGGTGCTTGGGGCGGTTTCACCGGTCGTTGCGCTGGTGGGTACGGGCTTTGTCCCCACTACGGTGATCGACGTGAACGGCCAGGCGCGGTCGACGGTTTACGTGAGCGCGACGCAAGTTGAGGTCACATTGACGGCAGCCGATGTGGCAGCTACGGGTAGCCTGTCGTTGACTGCGGTGAATGGGACTCCTGGAGGGGGAACATCGCCGGCTACAACGGTTGCGGTCAACAATCCAGCTCCCGGGCCTATTAGTCTTTCGCCTTCGATGGTGGCAACGGGAGCCACGACTCCCACTACGATAACGGTTTCGGGAACGCACTTCATTCCAGCGTCCACGATTCAACTGGGCGGATTTGCATCCTCGGTCACTGCAGTTGCTGTCCCGACGACGTATGTGAGTTCGACGCAGTTGACTTTTGCTCTCACAGTGACTCAACAATTGACGGCACAACAGTTCATTGTGAGCGTGGTGAATCCGGCTCCGGGTGGCGGCACTTTCAGCGGTGGAGTCCTCACTGTCTATCAGCAAATGCCGACGCCGGTGATTACTCAGGTTTCGCCAACGCAATTTCTGGTTGGAACTGGCGGCACGACAATCACTGTGTCGGGTACGAATCTGTTCCCGCAAAGCGGCTCAACTGTCACGTCCTCGACCTCGAATCCAACCGTTTTATGGAACGGCACCGCCCTGACGAACGTGGAGGAATGCACGGGCTGCAGCGGCTACCCATACACCGGAGAATCGTTAATCGCTACGGTTCCCGCCAGCTTGCTGACAGCCACGGGCACAGCAACCATTACCGTGAACAATCCCGAGTCGAGCTCATCCTTATCGAACGCACTGACAGTGACAATTGCGAATCCCCCCGTACCTATCCTGACGTCAATCTCACCAAACTCGGGACCAGTCAACACAACCGCGACTGTGACGCTGAATGGAACAGGTTTTGCGCCGGACTCGACGGTGGTGGTGAATGGGACGAACATCCCGACCACGTATATAAGTTCGACGCAACTCTACGCTACGATACCGGCTTCTGACCTCGCGTCGCCGGGCACTGTGAACTTGACTGTGACCACGGCGCCGCCCGGTGGAGGGACTTCCGCGGCGCTGCCTTTCACGGCCTACAATCCTCCCGCGCCCACGATCACTCAGCTCTATCCTGCAGGCAGTCCGATGAATACGACCACGCCGGTGACGATTTATGGAACCGGATTCGCCGCCAACTCCACTGTTGCCCTGAACGGCAATGCCATCTCCTCGCAGTTCGTGAATTCTACTCAGTTGACGGTGACAATCCTGGCTTCGGCCATTGCGGTACCGGGAAATGTCAACCTCACGGTCACCACCCCTTCTCCCGGAGGAGGAGCGTCTGCACCGGTTCCGTTCACCGCGTACATAAGCATCACGAACAACGATATCGTCTATAACCCAACCGATGGCTTGATCTATGCTTCTGTGCCGGGCACCGTCGCCGGCATTGGAAATTCAGTGGTTGGCCTCGATCCCGTCACCGGGAATGTAACGCGCCAGATTTGGGTAGGCAGCAATCCGAACAAGGTTGCGCTTTCGACGGACGGAACCCAACTCTTCGTCGGCCTCGATGGCGCTGGTGCAGTGGCGCAGGTCAATCTGAGCGCGGGCACCGTGGTCTCGCAGTTCTCCGTAGGAACCTCAAACTACAACGGAATCATTACTGCCTTGTACCTGGCCACAGTTCCTGGACTGCCGAATTCCGTGGCGGTGACCAATTCGAATAACGTTCTGACTATTTACGATTCCGGCATAGCCCGCGCCAATAACTCGTCCTCGGTCGGATATAACTACTACGGGCCGATCTGTTTCGGTTCCTCTGCCTCCACAATGTATGTGGCCAACTACGGCATCTACGTGCTGACCGTGGGCCCCTCGGGCTTCACGGCCGGAAGCACGCTTTACACGTCCAATACCGGCAATACTGTGAATTCGTGTCAGTATGATAGCGGTCAGATTTACCTGCCCGATGGGGTGGTTGTGAGTGCGGTGACCGGCAAGGAGCTTGGCACGTTCTATGCAACCGCCAGCTCGGCGGCCACGGGACCCATCGTTTCCGATTCAACTTTGGGGCTGGCCTTTGTCGCGAGTGGATCGTACACGTTGAACGGCAATCAAGTTCTTGCCTTTAGCGAAAGCACCTTTAATCCGACGGGCAGCATCGTTGTCAATGGAGCCAACTCGTCCAACTACCCATCCGGTTTTGAGAAGATTGTGCGCTGGGGGCAAGACGGCGTAGCGCTGAACACGACCACGCAGATCTTCTTGTTCCAGTCGTCAGTGGTTCAGAACCTCTCGTCGTCTCCCGCCGATCTTTCAGCCGCCCTCACCGCACCTGCAACGGCAACTACTGGGACTTCGATTTCGTATGTCGCCGCCGTGAACAATGCGGGGCCCAATCAGGCGCTTGACGCTACGTTGGCGCTCACTTTGGACTCTTCGCTGATTATCAACAGCGTGACACCGAGCCAGGGCACTTGCGGAACCGGGAACACTTTCTCCTGCGATCTGGGAAATCTGGCAAGCGGGTCGAGTGCGACTGTGACCGTGAGTGCGACTCCGACCACCTCCGGAACAATCGCGGGCACCGCTTCCGTAACTTCCGTCAGCGTCGATCCCACATTGACCAATAATCAGGCGACAACAACCACGACGGTCTCCGGCAGTTTCTACGGCATGGTTCCCTCAGTCTCAGCGATCTCGCCTCCGCTGGTGCAAGCCGGCTCAGGAACATTCACTCTGACGGTGACGGGCAATGGGTTCAACTCCGCTTCAACTGTCAACCTCAACGGGACTGCTCTCTCCACGGAATACATGAGTGCCACGGAACTGACGGCAGCCGTGAACGCCTCAGCGATCACCAACTACGGATGGGCACCGGTGACGGTCACCAATCCATCTCCGGGCGGCGGCACCTCAGCAGTTGCGCCGCTGACAATCTACGGGGTGGTAAACGTGCCTGCAAACTCAATCATCTTCGATCCCTTTTCGCAGCAGATCTATGCCAGCCTGCCCAGCGCCGCAACTACGCTGACGGGAAACTCGATCGTGGCCATCAATCCGTTTACTGCCGCTGTGGGCACGCCGGTGCTGGTCGGCAGTGAGCCAAACCCACTCGCTGAAACCTCCGATGGCGAGTACCTCTATGTGGGACTGACCGGAAGCGATAGCCTGGCCAAGTTCGACCTCATCCATCAGCAGCTGGTGGCAACCTTCCCGCTGTCGATCTCGCAGTATGGATCGACCAGCAACGTCGCAGCTACGGCGCTGGCAGCCATGCCGGGAACTGACGCAACCCTGGCAATCTTTACTTCCTCACCCTACGGATCCACCGGAATCTACGACATTTCCGGGAGCGCGGGAGCATTTCGCACCAGTCTCGCGAGTGGGACTGGACCGGTATTCGCGGACCCGACGCACCTCTACACCTCGACAGGATCCGGAATATATCGCTATAGCGTGGGCTCAACCGGAGCAACCTTGATCGACCAAACTTCGCTTAACGGATTTGGAGTTGGGGGCTCGTTTGAACTGGCGGACGGGATCGCATACGGAGGCAATGGAGGAATCGCCAATCCTTCCACCACGCCGCCATCGCAAATCGCTACCCTGCCCCTGATTGACTTCTATGGTTCGGGCGACATCGGCTATGCGGATGGATCTCTTCCGGATCCCTCAACACAAAAAGACTTTCTCATGATGGTGAATGACGCAGGAACCTGGGCCTTCGGGCTGGTGAGGTACAGCACCGCCGACTACCTTCCCGAGGCATCGTTGACGATGCCCGCGTCGAATTCCTCCGTCTATACCTCCTGGTCCATGCTGCGATTTGGACAGGATGGAATTGCCTTGCTGTCAACGGGCAACTCCGAAATCAACAGTGGAGCGGTTACGCAGATACTGCTGCTGAGCGGGCCGTTTGTAACACCCCAGTTGCTAACCACCAATACGGCCGCCGCACTGACATCGAGCTCTGAAACGGCAATCACGCATGGCGCAGGCAATGCGCTGCTCACCCTGACCGGATCGAACTTTGTTTCGGGCGTAGCAGTGACCTGGAACGGTAGTTATCGCACAACCACAATTGTGGATGCAACGCATGTGACGGTGGCGATTCCGGCCGGCGATCTGGCGAGCGCGGGGAGCGGATCGCTGGTGGCAACCAACCCGGGGGCACCGGCGTCGAACGCGCTGATTGTGACAATCAACTAATAAGTGGATAGGCAAGGCTGGCGGCACCGACTCTTCGCATTGGGAAGAGCCGGTGTTTTGTGCGCCCAGCATGGGCGCACTCTTACGGGTGCAAGTCCCGTCACAAACTGGTCATGGTGAGTGAAGTGAAGCGCAATTGGATGAGGGCGACCGATTGTGGGGAGGAAGCGTGGATCGAAGCTGCGGGCCGATGAACAAGAACCGGATAGAAGGCGGTGCCGAACAGGGCGAGCGGGCAAATGGCCGCGAAGCTCTTGTGACCAAGGTTCGGTGGCGTAGATCCGGCGGTTGTGCAGTGAAGGAGTGCGTTCTTACCTGGGGAGATCTCGCCTCATGCCTGAAAGGGCGACGATGCAAATCGGAGCGAGAAGTCAGCCGAGGCCGTAGTAGTTTTCCTGCAAGGTAGACGAAGGGCCAAACGAGAAGGAGTGGAATCCGGCATGACGATGTGGAGGGCAATGCGTCAGATGTCCGCGCCAGCGGAGCGGTCCGGCAGCAGGCAGGGTGAAGCCCTGTCTGAACCGGGCAGTGACGAAGCCCTCTGCCCGCGTCTTGAAGCGGAAGACACAGGGCCGGGACTGCTTGGCGCAGTTCTGGCCAGAGCGAACATGCAACAGGCAATGAAGCGGGTTCGCTCCAACCGGGGCGCAGCCGGAATCGACGGTCTTGGGATCGACGAGACGGCGGAGCGTCTGGTGTGGGAGTGGCCTGCTGTGCGCGAACAACTGTTGCGTGGGACGTACCGGCCTCAGCCGGTGCGACGGGTAATGATCCCGAAGCCGGATGGAGGCCAGCGTGAGCTTGGCATCCCGACGGTGACGGATCGATTGATACAGCAGGCCCTGTTACAGGTACTGCAACCCCTGCTTGATCCAACGTTTAGCCAGCACAGCTACGGGTTCCGTCCGGGCCGCAGTGCGCATCAAGCCGTTCAGGCGGCTCAAGCGTATGTGCAGTCGGGACGGCGCGTGGTTGTGGACGTGGACCTGGAGAAGTTCTTTGACCGGGTCAACCACGACATCCTGATCGACCGTTTGCGGAAGCGGGTGCGCGATGGCGGAGTGATCCGTCTGGTGCGGGCGTATCTGACGAGCGGGATCATGGACGGCGGGGTGTTTCAGGAGCGGGAGCAGGGAACGCCGCAAGGCGGACCGCTGTCTCCGCTGCTGGCCAACGTCTTGCTGGATGAGGTGGACAAGCAACTGGAACGACTGGGCCACTGCTTCGTGCGCTATGCCGACGATGCAAACGTGTATGTTCGCAGCCGTCGCGCAGGCCAGCGGGTGATGGTGCAGTTGCGGAAACTCTATGGACGATTGCGTCTTACGGTGAATGGAGCCAAGAGCGCGGTGGCCAGCGTGTTTCAGCGTAAGT
>Ga0302192_10000902_pt1 | contig 18603 bp, 18 predicted proteins | sample II_Bog_E3_2_FD_200230 | JGI IMG/M metagenome (GOLD analysis project Ga0302192, IMG submission 200230) | Peat permafrost microbial communities from Stordalen Mire near Abisko, Sweden - II_Bog_E3_2 | ecosystem: Environmental > Terrestrial > Soil > Wetlands > Peat | place: Sweden: Abisko...
TAGCAGGCAGCGCGAGGAAGCTCAACATGACAGTGAAGAGATAGATGCCCCATGGTCCTTGCGTTCGTTCCGCAAAAGAGATACCCCAGAAATCCTCATCGGAGCCATCTGTGTCGTAAACAGTGATGTGTACTCGCCCATTCCACATTTCTGATCGGGCAGATGGCGTCATATGAGCCACGACATACCCAGCCGCGCCCGGTGCAATTGTGGCATCGGGTTCCAGTATCCACGCATCCGCCTGACCCGGTAGCCGCCATGCCCCATCTGGAGCAATACCGACTACCCTGACCTGATGCTCCCCGACGCGGATTATGCTGCCTATCAAATGGGGGTTGCTACCAAAATCCCTTTCCCATCCCTCATGACTTAGAATCAACCGGCGTTCGGTGCCTCCAGCAGTGTCCCCCGCATTTCTTGATTCGACCTGTAGCCCCAGCAACGCAAACAGATTCGCACTCACGTGCCCCACTGCCCGTACAACGCCACCGTTTCCGCCTGCAGATAGCGTCTCTTGTTGAATTCTGTAGAATGCGAAGTCATCGAAGTATTGCTGATGCAGTCTTTTCCAAGCCCGATACCGTTCCACTGGAATGGTCGCTGCCCAATCGCTCGTGTCGTGCGCGTCTTGGATCAGGATCAAATTCGATTTAACTCGATAGTGCTCAGGATGGCGTTCTGCGCGCACTCCGGCGGAAATATTAGCGACTGTATAGCTGGCCGTTAGCACTGCCGCGAGCCAGAACAGACACTGCCAGGCAGATCCATGGATCTGCGCAAGCCGCACCCCTCTTTTTCGTGAGCCGAGCCGCAGATAGAACGCATCCTGAAACGCGCCAAGACAGAAGGCCGTGATTTCCTGTTCCACCTGCAAAGAGATTCTACCCGCCGGTGCGCACGCCCGGCGCACATGCCAGAGTTCAGCCTTCCACTCTTGTTGCCACTCCGTACGCTGCTGTCCAGGCACAAGTATGGATGCGCTGCGTAGAAGGCACTGATCAAAAGCGCGAAAGACCCAGTCGGCTGGAGGCTTCATATGGACTTTGTCTCTTCCGAGGGAATCATACGCTCCAGCAGCGGATAGCGCTTGCGAGACGTTTCAAGCGTTAACCTTCCTGTCGCTGTCAGTTTGTAGTATTTGCGGGCTGGCCGCTGTTCCGCGTCGGCAATTGATTGTCTCTCCCATTGCGAGCGAATCAGGTCATCAGACTCCAGCCGCCGCATCGCCGGGTATACTGTTCCGCTCGGCAGCCCCGTCATTTCCATAATGCTGAATCCGTAGACGAATCCGGCATCGATCGCTTGCAGAATCATCGCAGCTGTATGCGAAAGTTTTGCTTCTGAGGCCATGCCGCATTTTAGCTATGTAGCAATCTACTTGACAAGCCTATATGCCGTTTGCTACATAGGGGTAAGCCTATTTTTGAACTCGAGGGATTGCGATGAAGAAGATGTTGCCGTTGATCCTCGCGCTTACTGCTCTTTCCTCTAGTCTGCTCAACGCCCAGGACATATCCGGCGACTGGCAAGGAACCCTCAATGTGGGCGGTGGGCTTCGCACAATTCTCAAGATCGCAAAGTCCGACATAGGCGGATGGACGGCGACTCTATACAGTATCGACCAAACCCCGGATGGTATCCCTGCCACATCCATAACGTTGCAAGGCTCGGTCGTCAGCTTCTCCGTGGATATGCTGCACGTGAAATACCAAGGAACGCTCAGTACCGATGGAGACTCAATTACAGGTACGTTCACACAAGGCAACCCTCTTCCCCTGAATTTCAAGCGAGCAACGAAAGAGAGCGCATGGTCTACAGATTCCTCGCCCCACCAGGTTCAGTTTGTCAACGTCGAAAAGGACGTCAAACTGGAGGTGCTTGATTGGGGTGGTACCGGCAGGCCATTGGTGCTATTGGCTGGCCTTGGGAGCACAGCACATGTGTACGACCATTTCGCTCTTAAGCTCATATCGTCACGAAACCGGTCAACGGAGTGATGTGCAGAACCTGCACACCCTTGACGAATTTTGCAATGGCCTCGCTGTTCCGGCTCGCCTACTTTGGGGAAGTCGGAAGAGCGACAGGTAGTCTGCGAGGTTCCGAAATGCAGCCAGTTCAAAAATCGAGTGAAGGGGCGACTTCCCCATCCTTCGAGCCGTTGCTCGATCTGCGCGCGGCGGCAGCCATCCTGGGGATGCACTGGAAGACGCTGGAGGGGATGGCGCGCAACCGAAAAGTGCCCGCCCTGAAGGTCGGTAAGCGGTGGAGATTTCGGTTGAGTTCGCTGAATACGTGGCTCGAAAACGAGTTAAACTCGACCACAACCAGCCATGCTGCGCTAACTGGAGAGGAGCAACATCCTTGAAGTTTACGCGGCAACGATTTCAACGAGGCACCCTGCGCAAGGTTGCGCGGGCCAACAGTCAATGGTCCTGGGAATACCGTTACCAGGACCCCACAACCAATACGAGAAAGTCCATGTTTCTGAGCATCGAAAAGTTCCCCACGCAGGTCGCGGTCGAGCGGCATCTGGAGGCTTTTGTGCTCAAACTCAACTCGGAAAACCCAACTCTGGCTATTCTGGAGCCGACGTTCGCAGCCATTCTGGATCGCTTCATCGAGGAGGAGAAGCTGCTCGAAATCAGGCAGCGCCGCCCCGGTGACCGGTGCGAGGGGGAAGGCGAACTGAGCTATTCGACAGTCGTTTCGTACCTGAGCGTCATCAAGCGGGTTCGGGAGAAGTGGGGCACATCCCGCATCACCAGGATGAAACCCGTTCAGGTACAGGACTGGCTGAAGAATATGGATGCCGCGCCCAAGACCAAAGGCCATTTCAAAGCAGTCATGCACCGTCTCTATGAGAAGGCCATGCTGTGGGAGTTGGTCGAGTGGCAGCGAAATCCGATGGAACTGGTCGAGATCAAGGGCATCAGCAAGCGGCAAAAGAGGCCGATTGTGCTGACCGTCGAGCAGTTCTACCAGATCCTCGAACTGCTGCCTCAACCCTACCGGACAATGGTGGTGGTGGCGCAGTGTACCGGCCTTCGGGCCGAGGAGGTTCTGGCGCTCGAATGGCAGGACATCGACTTCGAGAACCTGAGCATGAAGGTCGTCCGGGCAGTCGTTCATGGCCGCGTCAAAACGGTGAAGACCGAATACTCGGAGGACGAACTTCCGCTCGATTCCGACTTTGCTACGGTTCTTCTGGATTGGAAGCGTGAGTCGGACGAGCAGGCCCGGAAGGTTCTGGCCGATGGAACAACCCCATTGGCGGGGGCGGAGCTGGTCTTTCCCAGTTCGTCCACCGGACGGCATTACCACACGGCTCCGGTACAGCAGGACTATATCCGTCCTGCCGGATGCTGTCTGGTGGCGTGCCCGAAGTGCGGCGCGGCTCTGGGCGTCTGGTGTCTGGCGGACAGCCCGACGCCGAACGGCAAGCGGCTTCCGCTCCACGAGGAGCGCTGGGATGCTGCCGGAAAGTACGCCAGCGTCGGCTGGCACACGTTCCGTCACACCTACCGTTCGTGGCTGGATGACACCGGGGCTCCGGTCGGGGTGCAGCAGAAGCTGATGCGCCACGCCCAGATCTCGACCACGATGAATATCTACGGAAATGCTTTGATGGGCGCCAAACGGGAGGCGAACAGCAAAGTAGTCAAAATGGTCCTACGGAGCGCATAACCATGATGAGAACCCTGCAAACACACCAGATCAACCCCACGGCGTTTTCGCGGGCGCTGTTATTTGGGGTTATCTGGGGTTGGCCAATCGGCTAAATGGTTGCGGGGGCTGGATTTGAACCAGCGACCTTTGGGTTATGAGTGATGCAATTAGTGTATTTTCAACGAGTTGGAGAACGCGGTTGGTTGTTTCAAAGAGTGCTAAAGAGCTGTAAAGAGCATTGACGAATTGGTATTTGGGGTTGGTTTGGGGTTGGGAAGTTAATGCCGCGGCACAGGTTGCGGCGAGGTCTCTCATCAATCTTTTTCGCCTCCCATGAGCCCCGTAGGCGACAATGGTTGACACAAGTTTAATCAATTGCCGGGCTTTCGTGCGGAAGACTTTGCAAGTCCATTTGCCCTCAGCTCTGCCTCGGTGCGCTGTATGTGGTCAGATAACGAGACTGCCGATGATCTCTTAGGCTTTCAGGTCCACGCCGATCTTATCCGCTCGGTGGTCACCGATGCCAAGATGCTCCCAGTAACCATCGGAATCTTCGGCGATTGGGGTGGCGGCAAGACCAGCATTATGAAGATGTTGGAGCGCGACCTTGAGCCTGAGAATTGGCCGCAAGAGAGCGTTGAGCGAGAGAACTACGAAAAAGCAGCGGTGATCTATTTCAATGGCTGGCAGTTTGAAGGCTATGACGATGCCAAAGCGGCCATTCTCTCCTCTGTTCTCCTCTCGCTCGGTGATCATAAACGATTTGGACCCAAAGTCCGCGGCAAAGCCCTAGATCTGCTGAAATCGGTCGAGTGGATGAGGGTTGCGCGATTTGGGTTCAAACACATTGCGCTCCCCGCTGCAGCCGCCTTTGCAACCGGTGGTCTGACCGCGGTGCCGGCAGCAATTGGGTTGGCAACCGGACTCAGTCAAGCGAAGTCCGGGGAGAAGCCCAAAACCGAAGATAAGGATGAGGGTGGTTGGTTCAAATCCAAGGAAAATGAACACGCAATCGATGTCAGAACTTTTCGCGAGCGATTCGAGCAGATGCTTAACGATACGGGCATCGAAAAGCTGATCATATTGATTGACGACCTCGATCGATGCAGCCCGGAACGGGTCATCGAGAATCTCGAAGCGATCAAGCTGTTCCTCAGCGTGTCAGGCACAGCGTTCATCATCGGCGCCGATCCAAGGATTGTGGAACACGCGATCCGGTTTAGGTACGCGGAGCGTGCTATCACCGATGAGAGAGATGACGAAACCAATCGGTTGGTGAAGGACTATCTCGAAAAAGTCATTCAGATTCCGTATCGGCTTCCACGACTATCGTCGTCTGAGATCGAAACCTATATGGTGCTTCTCTTCGCGGCGTTTCATCTGAGTGCTGAGAAAGCCCAGTTATGCATTGCGGCGAGCAGGACTGCGCGTGACAAGAATCGCTACAGCTCATTTGGATTCGCCGACGTGCGCGAGGCCCTGGGAGGCGGCGAACTCGATCCGTCCCTATCAGACGCATTGACGTTCTGTTCGGCTACCGCCCCGCTCATCACAGAAGGCCTCAAGGGCAACCCTCGCCAGGTGAAACGCTTCCTGAACGCGTTCCTTCTCCGAAAGCAGCTGTCGGTTGTCGCGCGATTGCAAGACATCCGAGATGATGTGCTCGTCAAGTTGATGATTCTGGAGTACACAAAAGAGGATTTATTCAGACAGATTTTCAAATGGCAAGCGGAACAGGCTGGCTTCCCAAAAGAGCTCGCCGCGATGGAAACTGCGACGGAAAAACAGGGAGACAACCTAGAAGAGGTCTTTCGTTCAACTGGCCAAGGCTGGACAAGCAGTGCGGTCCGTCAATGGGTCGCGATGCAGCCCCAGTTATCTGCAACGGACTTACGTGATTACTTCTGGATCGCGAGAGATCGGTTGGAGTCGACCTTTTCGGGATTATCGATGATCTCTCCCGCAACCCGGGCAGTGTTGAACGATCTTGTGGCTGGAGCCTCGCCGAAACGGCTTCTCGGGGCCAAAGGAGCAGCAAAACTTTCCGACGTAGAACTTGTTTCGCTGTTTGAACTCCTTGATCAAGCGGTGATGCGTCATCCGGAGGAAAAGAAAAATTTCGATGCGTTTCGTGCCCTCGTGGAACAACAAATTCCAGGAGCGGCAGAGCGGCTCAACACTGTGCTCCTCAATGTGCCGTTGGGTTCAGTGAGTCCTGGCGTCGGACTGGACATCATGACCCTGACCAAAGGGAAAATCGAGCTCCAGAACATCCTGAAGCCAGCCATGGACCGGATCGGTGAGTCTAAGGAAAGAATTGGGAAGGCCGCATCCGGTGCCGTTGTGGGAGGCAAGAAATAATGGGCACCTCAGCGCCTTATGACGCCCCATCTTCATGGAGCGACCTCAAAGGCAGCATTACGCGTGCGGCGCGCGCGGAGGTTGTAAGACCCCATCGAGCCAGAACCCTCATCCGCAGCCTCGTAGAACACAATGGCGGACGCAACGAAATGGCCCGAGGCGGCCGTCAAAGCGCGAGCGGATCTGCTGGCTCTTCAGCGCCGGCACGCGATGTCGCTGCACGTCTGGGCGCCTTTATCGCTGACGTCGGTTCGCTCGGCTTTGCGGAAGCGGCCGCCAGACTTGGATTGGGTGATCTATCGGGGAAAACAATCTCCGAGATACTGCTCGGGCTTTTGGACCGGCTTGGCGGCGATTCCAGCACCATTGATGAAGCCGACGCTCGGCAGGCGCTGTCGGACCTGCAAGAGGAACTCTTTGCGGAGGCAGCCGACGTCGAAGAGCTTGAGGCCATCCTACTTGACGCAGCCCGGAACCTTGAGAATATGCTCGAACGGTTTTTCGGATACTACATTTTTGAACAATTCAGTCGCGTCTCTTTCGAACGCTTGGTACAGAGGGTCGGAGACTTAAAAGCCACAAGCTTTTTAACCCAAATCCGAGAATTCATTCAATCAGCACTGGCTAATCGGGCCACTGAGAAGAACCTTTCGAAAGTTGATTGGGCAGGGGCCGAGGGAGCTGCAATCGTAAGCCAGATTCTCGACCAAACGCTTGAGGTATTTGGAGCCTAAGATGAAGTTGAGCGTACAAGTCGACAAGAAGAATTCGACAAGTGAAGGGTTTCCGGTCTCTAAGATCGTCGATGAAGAGGATAAATCACTCACAACGCTTGACGTTCAATCGACAGCGTTTGCATTTCCTGCGCTCCCGGACAGCATTCCCGCGGATTTCCTCTTGATTGCAAGTACCGTCTATACGCTAGACAAATTGGTTAAAAGGACGGAGGCCGAGGACGGTTGGACACGGCGGTTCGATATCACAATCCCAGTGTCATCCCCCGATGTATGGAAGCTGGCGAGTACCGAGCTGAATGAGTGCGTCTCATTCCTGACTGGGGATCGATGGAACTTCGAATTCGTTAAGCTGTCACGCCAACTCTTCGGAAAATCCTCCCTGGCACGGCATTCGTTGCCATTTTTTAAACCTGCGGCCATCTCCCTCTTTTCCGGCGGACTCGATTCTCTGGTTGGCGTAATCGATTGGCTAGTGGCAAATCCAGAAAAGAAGCTTCTTTTGGCCGGGCACCACGACAAACAGATGACTGGCCCATTCGGTGATCAAAAAAATCTGCTGCCAGCACTGAGATCGGCTTACCCTCAACGTCTTCATGCAACATTGGTGCGGGTAGGTAACGATGGAGAATCTCCAGAGATTACTCTGCGCGGAAGGTCTCTTGTGTTCATCGCCGTCGCCGTTTGCGTAGCATCTGCCTACAAACTGAAAGGCCCATTACTTCTCCCCGAAAACGGCACGATCGCATTGAATGTTCCTCTCAGCCCGTCGCGGCGCGGCTCTTGCAGCACACGCACTGCGCATCCGTACTATGTCGCACAACTACAAAAGGTCTTAAGTCTGGTCGGTATTGGCAATGTAATTGTGAATCCTCTTCTAACTAAGACAAAAGGAGAGGTCGTACGAGGCTGTCTCAATCAACCTCTGTTGTCGGAGCTTTGTACAACCTCTGTTTCCTGCGCAAAGCGCGGGCACAAGCGGGAATGGAACAATCGATCAGCGAACGGATGTGGAAGATGTATGCCCTGCATTTATCGAAGAGCCGCGCTGCATACTGCTGGTCTTGATTCTGAAAAGTACGGCTTGGATTTCTGCAAAGGGGAAGTCGACTTCAACGCCACAGGTGAACGGGGCCCCGCGGATCTAAGAGCATGCATGTCGTTTCTGAGAAACAACTACACTACGAACCACATCCAGACCCTCCTGCTTTCCAACGGAATCTTAGAGATTGGGAAGATGGACGAATACTCGGGTCTGGTCGCTAGAGCATTTGACGAAATTCGGCAACTGATTCGAGATAAGGCACGAAAGGATCTCCAAAGAATGGCGGGTATAGTGCCTTGATGATCGACATGCATTGCCATCTTGACCGCTATCCAAATCCCAAGTTTGTCGCCGGCAAGGCAAAACGTGCGGGTGTTACCATAGTTGCTGTCACAAACCTGCCAAGTCACTTCAGAGACGGGCTCGTGCACGCTTCTCAATTGCCAAATGTGCGGCTTTCTCTTGGCCTTCATCCTTTGCTCGCACCCCATCCTGACATGGAGTGCCGGCTCTTTTCCGATCTATTGTCAAAGACCTCGTATGTGGGAGAAATTGGCCTGGATTTTGGCGAAGATGGATCAGCTACACGTGAAGCCCAAATGGCTTCGTTTCGGTTCGTCTTGAAGGAGATTCAGAAGACAGGGAAAGTGCTTTCCATACATTCCAGAAAGGCTGAACACAAAACGATGGACCTCCTTGACGAATACAACGTCAGAGGGGCAACCTTCCATTGGTTTACGGGCGACAATTCTGCCTTGGCACGAGTGGTCGAACATGGCCATTATCTCTCCGTCAATCCGGCCATGTTCCGGTCTGACAGGGCGAGGAGCATTATCAGCGGCATTCCTAGAGAGAGAGTGCTATTCGAGACAGATGGCCCGTATTGCAAGGTAGCGAAAAGCACCGTGGGGCCTTGGGACGTTAGAGGCGTAGCCGTGCAATTAACTCGCTTTTGGCGCTGCACTGTAGAGGAAGTTACTCTGCAAGTAGGCCAAAACTTTCGCCGGATGCTGACCGACCGAAAATCATCTTAAGACCAGCTTTGCACTTGCGCGGGCGACTTCCATGAACCTGATTGTTACAGGACTGGAGGAATCCAGTCGAAAAGTCGATGAATTTCGAAAGCGCGGCTGTTCCGTTGATGTCATATCGATGGAACGATTGATAGATCGGTTGAAACAAGACCTTGATTTCATATTGGTAGCAGATGCCATTGTCAGCTTTGTGGATGCCGGCATCCGCCAATAGATGGAGGCGCTATGACCAACAAGCAAACCAGGAACCTCGCAGCTTCGGTTCGCGCACGTCTGCTTGCTCTGGCCCAAGGAAGAGGCGATTCGACGGTACGAATTTGCCACAGGGCCTTGCGACCGTTCCAGCCGATTTTCGTCAGGTTGCAGCGGGCGCCGTGTCATCAGGAGTTCCCGCGCGATAGCTCAGATAATCGTAGTCCCACCGCAGCATTGTCCGCATATCCGCCAAACTGAAATCGGCTTCAGAAACCAGTTGGTAGTCGATGATCTCCACTCCGTCGATCCCGTCGAATTCCTGCCGGATTGTTTCGGTCAGGGCAAGAGCCCTGGTTTCCGTTGCCGTTTGCTCAAGAACTTCTTCTTTCGCCGTGAGTCGCATGATGATTCGATACTGCTCCTGGGCGGCAATCTCCTCGGGCGGATCGACCCACAGAAAAATCCCGGTAATCAGGACGCCGTCGCGTTTTAGAGCAGCTTCGATTTTTCGCATCGATTTTCTTGCAGCTGCCAACCGCTCATTGAAGGCGTCCGGGAAAGCACTGCGGAGATACCGATTTGCAGTCCACCTGATGATGGTCCGAATCAGATCCTCACCAAGATTCAATTCCTGGGGCACATGGCCCAAGAGACACTCGCGAGGGGCACGGCATCGCTCATGCATCCTGATCTCAAAGGGCCGGTCGGTCACCGTAAATTGGAGGGAGCGCGGATTCTTGGCATTAAGTAAATTACCGTCTACCTCAGCCGCCGGCCGCGCAACATGCAGTTCCACATCCGGCTCGTCTCGATAGTCGTGATGTAGGATGTCGCAGTCCTGCGTGAGAAGAATATAGAGCGCCTCCGGATCAACGGCGGCCAGATGGGCCACGAGAGCCTCGTGCGGAACAATGCTGCCCTGCCGCCACCGGCGATCCGGGATTTGCGGAGTTGTGGCCAGTTGCGTCGCTCCTCATTCAAAACCTGGTAATTTGATCAAACCGCTCGTCTTCCTGAGCCGCGGGAAGCGGCTTAAATCCGCGCTGTTTGGCAATCTCACGAACGCTGCGCGCTCGTTTAGATTTGACCTTCCGATCAACCAGCTCACGTATCACCGCGAGAATGCGATTGATCGCAGCGACTTCGAGAGTGTCGCGAACGAGATAATCCATGAGCGTGACGTCTCCATCAACAGATTCGCGGAGGAGCTTGCCGATTGGCTGCCTCGACATCTCGTTCCATGTACGCGCAACCTGATAGAGCTTTCGGATTCTTCCTTTATTCTCCTGCTTTGGGTCCCATTTGCCGTCGAGCCACGCATAGACAGTCGGGCGCTCTACCAGGAGTATTCTCGACAGATCTGTCGTATTCAGCGACAGGTAATGACGGACAAAAACAAGCTGCCTGCCCAAATCTACCGGCGTAACCGCAGCAGGATCGACCGGAGGAGTAGTACGCGGTGGATTTTGTACAACGATGTACGCACCGCTTGCAGAGGCCATGCTCTGTGTCGCTTCCGCCCAAAGAGGCTCGCCACCCGTACCCTGATAGATCGTTTGTGCGAGACTCTCAAGCACTCGATCGTAGAACACAAATGCTCCAGGGCCTTTTTCGTAGCCCCCGGTTACATCTGTCAGATCAATGAAATTGAATGTGGGACTCTTTCTCTGAATGTCCCAAAAGGTTGGTACGGGAAGACGCGGATTCGAACGTCGTGCGGCGATGCGCTCAGCTCTTGCTGCCTGTAACATTCTCTCTTCCCCATTTCTTCAGCGCGGCTGCGGTTACCGAGTCTCTGAAAATGATATCGAGACCGTCATGGAGATTCTCAAGCGTCTCGAGGACTTCCTCGATTACGAAATCACCCTTATAGTCGGCAGCGTGATCAAAATCGAGCAGGGAGGCCCTGCCTGGGGACGGCGCCGATCGATAACTGTAGTTCAACGATACGCCAGCAAGATCAGGGGGTAACATATTCCTGATCTGCGGCGAATAATGTCGGGCAACAAGCCGGCCATGGGGCGTGTTTCCCTCGAAATGAAAATTGAACAATCCCTCGGACACTCCAATGGCTGCTTGGTCGTAGCCTAAGAGATGCGGCGCCAGATAATCCTTCAGTTCCTCGCCCGCCTCCAACTCCATCAAATCGACATACCGCAAACCGATCCGTTCGTGCAGTTGGAGACTCGCGGCAGCATGTATCGTTTCAAGCGCCATGGCGATAATGGCGTGAAAATCATCGAAAGTCGCGTATTGGTTGGTGTGGACGGCAATGGATTTTGGAGTCAGAACGATTGCCGTTCTTTCCTCCTTGTCCAGAAATTCATACCTCGATGAGGGGCTGATGACCGGTCGGGCTCCCGGCGTCTCGAAGACGAACTCCGGCACCTGCATATTCGCATAGCCCGGAAACCCGCTTTTGCGCAGTTTTTCCTGAATCTCAGGAACATAGCGTTCGATCGCAACGACGGCAGAAATGTTCACCTGTGCGACCACGTAGATCAGAGGTGACCTTGGAAGTCTCAGTGGTGGGTGGCTTCTTTTCATCTTCAGCAACTTTACACACGACATTACAGTTTTTCAATATAATAGACGCAGAGAACCCGGAAAGGATGCTCGGACGGGTTCCATTTCGGAATCTGGTTGTGTCGGATTCCAGCATATTTGGAGGCTGACATGGACGGTATTCCGGTCGTTATTTTCGATACGAGTGCGATCAATCATCTCTCTAAAGATCAGCAATGTAAGGGTTTAGTAGCAGCTCTCCGGCACGGATTCTACACCCGCGTGCTGGCGACAAACTTCGAAGAGGTCGCCGCCACTGTCCGCTCCGAAGAGCGCAGGGCTCTTCTCGTCTCCGTATCGAGGTCGCTGCTCACCGGCGGCGACTGCATTCTGCCCTTCAACTGGCTCCTGGAGGGGCATATCGAAGAATTTGAGAAGAATTCCGACTACGATTGGCAAAAAGTAGCTGTCTGCCCGCCGTCCCTGACAGAGGCGGTTCTGCATGACGAGAATTTCTTCTCCAGTGAACTGGCGACTCAACAACTTTCTGTGGCGCGTCAGTTGCAGGACCAGTTCGAGGCACCATTCGACCGCATTCGCCCCGAGTTCGAAGAGATTTTTCGCAGGCACGGCAGGCGGATCGATAGCTTCGCGGAGTTCCTTGGAGTCATGTTCGGTCCCGGCGGGTCGTACTGGGCGATCGGGGCTGAGCTCTATCGCCATGTTACCGGATATTCTCCCGACGAGGAGAAAGTTCGGCGGTTCGTTGCGGCATGCCCTCCTTTCCATTCGCTCCTGGTTGCATACGCTCGTGCGCAATATGAGCGATGCGTGGCGGTGGTGCCGGCCGCGAATAGAAAGAGGCTCGCAAACCGCGTCGATACGTTTATGGCCGTTTATCTGCCGTACTGCGCACAGTTCGTCACGGCAGACGAGGACCAGCACCAGTGCTTCTCGACGGTCGCTTCTGAGCTCAAACTGGGCACATCCGTTTTGATGTACGAGCAGTTTTGGAATTCGATGTTGGTCGCAGCCTGAACGAAAGACGGCTGGGCAAAGATTTCGCCATGGCCGCCTGCTGGCCCGTTCAGGACGAAGGGTAAAGGCACGCCGTGCAACTTTCGCAGGAGACATCCCGCGCTGCTGATTACCTCCGCAATATCTTCGAAAGCGGGAAGACGCTGAAACTGTCCGATCCGATGCGGCTCATGAATGGGAATTCTTACGCATTCGTCGTCACGGGATACGGCAAAGAAACTGACTTTTGCCTCTCACGCGAGCAACTCGATGATCTCCCGGGCACGAAGGAATATCGGGACGCTGCGAACGCGCTCGCGCGCGACTTCGAATTCCGATTCAAAAACTGCGACCCCAATCTCTTCGTAAGCACTTCCGGCCGCGTTCTCCATATCAGCCCCGAGTGGCCCGCGATGCCGCTGCTCAATTCAACGGGAACGGGCTACATCGCAGCAAATGGAACCCGCGTCCTAGTGAAAGATTCTCTGTCCGAGGAGATCGCGATCTGTCTCGTCAAAATGACGCACCTGCAGACGCTTCCAGGACCGCACAGCACGCCCTTCCACAGACTCGCAGCGATCATCAATTCGATTCGGTGCGATGTGGACGCGCGTAGAATTATTTTCCATCCGTCCTTTGAGCAACACCCGAAGATCATGCAGAATGTCGATTTCCTGTACGATGCGAGGACCCCGGACGCTGCGTCGGTATCCCGTTATCTACAGCAGAAAGTATGGCTCCTGGGCTTTCGCTGCGGACGTAAAGACTCGCAGATTTGGATCGTCGATCCCTGGGATGCTGCATACCTCGGATGCACAGTGGCTTCATTGCATCAGGAAGCCTCGATCCTCGAAGCAAGAGAGATGATCCGGCTCGACGAGAGCGGCGATTTCGCAAGCGCCGGGAAGAGCCTGCTGTCCCAGGGTGGTCCGCAATCTACTCCCCCGGCGCCCACTACGTCTGCAGCCGCAGCGGTTCCAGCCGATCGCGAGTTCGACGTTTTCGTCTCCCACTCCACGGTCGACAAGCCGTATGTCGAACCATTGGCAGAGGCCCTGAAAGCAGCAGGTATCTCGGTCTGGTTCGACAAAACCTCGTTGGAATGGGGAGACAGCTTACGCAGCGAGATCGACCGCGGCCTGGCCGCCTGCCGCTACGGTATAGTCGTGTTTTCCAGAGCTTTTCTGAATAAGAGGAAATGGACGGAACACGAGCTCAACGCGCTGTTCGCGAAGGAGGAGCAGGGCAAGAAGGTCATTCTCCCCATCTGGCACGGCATCACCCGCGAGGATCTAATCGGATACAGTCCAGCATTTGCAGATCGGCTCGCAAAGAACTCAGTCACTGACAGCTATGCGGACATTGCGAATAGTTTGTTGATGATGCTCGGACGACCGTTGTCTCACTGCAGCCAACCTGGGGCTGAACAAATCGTCTGAAAAGGAGGGCAATTACTCAAAGATCGAGAAAGGAAGTCAGCGACGGGCCACGATGCGTCCGATGTCTAGCGTCAGGTCTCGGAATGGGCTGCCCATTTGAGAATGCACAGGCATCAGAACCTAATATGGCTTCTCTCTGACGGTTGAGCGTAGGGTTGTCCAACCTGGAGAGCCGGCAGGCGCTAGACCAGGCGTTCGAGATCGGACGGGGTAGCGTTTTCCCAAATCTGACACAGGAACAGTGCGCCAAACTGAAACGTTGAGCGTTTCCCGCTGCTTTGCTTAACGGCAGGGATGAGATATGCATTGTGCCAGATCGGTGAACTGCCGCCCGTGCCCTACGTGGCAAGGTGTAAACTAATGCATCTCGATGATTTAGCAATTGAGCTCTCCGGTTGTGAACTAGCCACACGGGTTCGCCTGTCAGTCCCGGGGAACCGTTGTGATTTCAGCAATTTAGGAGAGCCCGCGCGTGAAGAGCCTCAAGCAACTTTGTCTGCCCAGGAAGAGTGTTTTTGACCGAGCCCGTCGCGATGTCGTTCTCGACCTGACCGACCTTATTGAGAACAAGATCGCTTCCGCGGATTTCTTCGAAGAGAATTGGCGCACTGATGGAATGAAGCGTCTGCTCAAAGAGGCATTCAGAAGGTTCGAAGGTGCCTCACAGCAAGGCGTTTTTGTGCTTTCCCAAGCCATGGGCGGTGGCAAGACCCACAATATGATCGCGCTGGGGCTTCTTGCAAAGCATCCTGAAATTCGCAAGAAGGTCATAGGTGACCTCTACGACACGAAGGGCCTCGGCGAAGTGCGGGTCGTTGCGTTCACGGGGCGCGAGAGCGACGCCCCTCTCGGCGTTTGGGGAGCTATCGCCGAGCAGCTGGGCAAGAAGGAAACGTTCAAGAATTACTACGCACCGCTGTCCGCACCTGGACAGACCGCCTGGATCAACCTGCTTCAGGGCCAGCCGACGCTGATCCTGCTCGATGAGCTTGCGCCGTATTTTGAAGATGCGAGGTCGAAGTCAATCGGTGATTCGAACCTCGCTCGGGTAACGACAACGGCCCTGTCGAATCTTCTTGTAGCTGTGGGCAAGGACGCGTTGGCGAACGTCTGTGTCGTCATATCCGATTTGAAGGCTACGCACAAGAGCGGCACAACGCAGCTCAACGAGGCGCTCAGTGACTTTGAGGCGGAAGTAGGCCGCGGAGCCATGACGCTGGAACCTGTGGGCCTAAATACTGATGAGATCTACCACATTCTGCGCACTAGGCTTTTTGAAAAGCTGCCGGATCAAGAGGACATCCGGGAGGTTGCACAGGAATACGCGCAAGCTGTTCGGGACGCTAAGCAAATGGACATTACCAGCGCCTCTCCTGAGAAGTTTGCGGCACAACTTGTCGAGTCCTACCCGTTCCACTTTGCCATTCGCGATCTCTATGCGCGCTTTCGGGAGAATCCTGGGTTCCAGCAAACCCGAGGACTGATTCGACTGATGCGGGTTATCGTAGCCCGGCTCTATGATCAGCAGTATGGCCGGGCGGATAAAGTCGCGTTAATCCACGCATACGACTTCGACTTAAACGACCGCGAGACCCTTGCTGAGATCGTCCAGATCAATCCCACTCTGGACAACGCGATCAGCCACGATATCGCCGCCAATGGTCAAGCGATTGCTGAGATCATGGATGCGAACCTCGGTGGAACCGATGGTGAGGACGCCTGCAGACTCATTCTCGTAAGTTCTCTTGCGAACGTACCTAACGGCGTTGTTGGCCTTTCCCTTTCGGAAATTATCTCCTACCTTTGCACGCCAGGCCGCGATCTTTCTAGACTGCCGAAGGACGTGCTTGGAGTTCTCGCCACTAAGGCCTGGTATCTCCATTCAAGCCGCGAGGGAAAGCTCTACTTCAAGAATGTCCAGAATCTGGTTGCAAAGCTCAAGACGACCGCCGAGTCCTACAACAGGGAATCGTCCAGGAAAGAATTGCGAGCCTTTCTCGATGGTGTCTTCACGCCAGTAATGAAGGATTGCTACCAAGCTGTGCAGGCGCTGCCGGCGGTCGATGAGATCGACATCATATCCGAGAAGGTAACGATGTTGATTACGGAGCCATATCCAGGCGGGAGTTTGAATCCGGACTTGCAGAAATACTATTCCGACCTGACCTTTAAGAATCGGATACTATTTTTGTCCGGTCAACGCGACACAATGGATGGCTTGCTGGAAACCGCGTCGGAAATGAAGGCCATCGGACACATCATTGCTGAAATGGAGGCGGAGAAGCTACCTGACAGCGACCCACAAAAAGTCGCCGCCAAGGACATGCATGACAAGATCCGATTCCGGATGCTGAGTACTGCGCGAGAAACGTTCACTACACTCACATTTCCGCAGGCAGAGAAACTGGCAACTGCGGACTTCCTGATGAACTTCACGGACAACAACTACAACGGTGAGAAGCAGATTCGGGAGGCTCTCAAGGGCAAACAGAAGTTTACAGAGGACGTGTCAGGCGATACCTTCCGGAAGAAGTGTGAAGCGCGATTGTTCACTCAGCCGACGATGCTTTGGTCCGAAGTAAAGAAGAGGGCAGCAACTACGACGACGTGGCAGTGGCATCGGGCCGATGCGCTTGATTTGCTGAAAAGCGACCTCGTCCACAAGGATCAATGGCGCGAAAACGGCGGCTATGTTGAGAAGGGACCGTTCCCTGCGCCGACCACTGACGTCCAAATTCAAGAATGGTCAAGAAACGATGACACAGGTGAGATTACGCTGAAGCTGACGCCCGTTAACGGAGACACCATCTATTACGAAATCGGCGCAACGGCAACGACATCTTCCCTCCAGGCGCAAGACCCCAGGGTTTTCCTGGCTTCAGAGATGGAGTATTCCTTCCTTTGCGTCGACAGCAAGGGGAAGCATGACACCGGGGCAGCGGTTGCGTGGAAAAACCGAATCACGGTCAAGTCAAGAACTTATCAGGACGGCACTGCCAAGATGGTTGAACTGCGAGCGGCTCCGGATTCGCCGATTCGCTACACCACTGATGGATCCGACCCAAAGACATCCGGCGGCCTTTACGGTGGACCGTTTTCGGTCCCGAAAGGGACCATTTGTGTCTTGGCCATTGCAGAAAAGGGTGATGTCGTGTCTGACGTTCACAGGCGTGACATCGGCTGGGATGCCAAGGAAGAGCTGAAACTTGATTTGAACAAGCCGGTTTTCTGGCAACGCGAACACCGGCCTAAGACCACCAAGGAGTCGTACGAGTTTTTCGCCTTGCTGAAGAAGCATCAGGCATCGCTTTCCGGACCGCAAGTAAAGATCGTTGGAAAGAACTGGCTGGAATTGAACTTCGATACCAAGTTGATGTTGGATGGCGAGCAGTTGGAGACAGCGGTGAATCACCTGCGCGAGATTCTCACCGAGGGCCAGGTCGCTGTCGAAGCTGAGACTATCCATTTTGCCACTGGACAGCGCTTATTGGATTGGGTGAAAGATGTGAAGACGGAGATCAAGGCCGAAGAGGTGAAACAGTGATGGCCAGAGAACCGCGTCTCAAGCCCGCCGATCCAATGGCTGCGAGCGTCCGAGGATCAAGTGTTGAGGGATTCGGCTTCGATCCGTCCGAATCTGGACATCATTTTCGCGTCACAATTCCAGCGAAGAAGGATGAACGCGTCTATATCAGCGAGCACTTCTCAGCAGATGACTCGCGAGAACGTCTAGAGCTGAACATTGCCCTCGGCGCAGAGGACGACAAGCTCCGCGTCATCCTGCCTCGGCTGAAGTGGGATGACATTGCAGACGCGACGCAAGTCGAATTCAACCAGCGCCTTCGGCAGATGAACCTTAAGCTGGGCAAGTGGAAGGTGGGAGCCACGCCGATATCGAGGCTCTTCGGGAAGGAACTTGTCCTCCTCGCGTGGGCGGTTGAGGATGCCGATCCTGCATTGATTCCGGCCGCAGTTCGCAATTGGCTCGGCCTCGTTCCAGAGGAACGCTGGTGGCTTTTTACAATGACCAACGCCGCGACAGGTCACGCAATCGCCGGCCGAAACAAGGGATGGCGCAAGGCGGTACGATTTGCGCTCACAGAAAATCCTGTGTCAGAACACCGGCCGCGGCGAGCCATTGAAGGTCTGTTCGAAGGGTTTGGCGAAGGCGATTTCCTATCGAGTGATACCGACCCGATGACCGGCACAAAAGGGAAGGGGAACTGAACAAACAAATGGACGCGAAATCATTTATTGAAGCGCAGTTCGCCTCCCCCACCTTTCGCATTGCTACTGGTTTGCTGATTGCCGTCCTTCTGAGTATTGTCGGGTATCAAGTTTTCCGGCAGTCGAGTTTCTACGCTCCAGAGGCGCTGCTGAAGCAAGCCGATGGGATGTCGTGGCTCAATAGCTGGATTGAGGCAGAACCTCTTTACCGACAAGCCGAGCAGGAATTCACTCGAAGGCATCAGCTCTCAAGGGCCCTCTACGCGCGTGTCAGCCAGATGCCGGCGCACAGCGAATCCTCCACTTCGATCCCAAGCCAAATTGCTCTGCTTCGACAGGATCTGGATCTCCCGGAAGCGAAGGATCCTGAAACACGTCTT
>Ga0302192_10000904_pt1 | contig 18596 bp, 25 predicted proteins | sample II_Bog_E3_2_FD_200230 | JGI IMG/M metagenome (GOLD analysis project Ga0302192, IMG submission 200230) | Peat permafrost microbial communities from Stordalen Mire near Abisko, Sweden - II_Bog_E3_2 | ecosystem: Environmental > Terrestrial > Soil > Wetlands > Peat | place: Sweden: Abisko...
TCCCATGTCTCTAGGCCAAATAAGCCAATTGTTTGCATTCGAGATGTCGGTTTGAAGAAATTAGCGGAAATCTGTGCTTGGGCCGATTTTGACGCCAAAAAATATATCAAGAGTATGATTGCCCTATCCTGGCAACCCCACTTCGACCGTTGAGTTTTTTGTCGCCATCCCTTTGCCAGAGATCACTTGCCCGCCTCTGCTCCTCTGCTTTCATGATCACCTGATGCCCGCGATTTATTCCTGTAGATTCTTTTCTTCCCCGTATCTTCAAGTATGCATTCATCCCTGTGCCGCGAAGTTGCCCGCGTCAGCCTCAATCCCGACCTCTCTTTTCAGATGGGGTCCCCTATTATCTCGCCCTGCGATCTGTCTGCTGTTGGTGGAATTCCTGTCACCCCAAAGCCCGACAAGGAGTGGTTTTTGCGTATTTCCAAATTCTGGTGGGCTACCAATTTTAAGGGTACTCTCACCGAGGAAGAGAAGAAGCATCTCCCTTTACGCGATCTTCTGCTTTCATTTGGCGGTCATCAGGCTTGCATTGCTTCCTATGAGTTGGATTTGCGACTCCTTCTTAATCATGGGGAGATTTGGCTCGCTCGTGGTGCCCGTAAGATTCCTGGACGCGTTTCTCGGTGCCACGAAAACAGTCTGCGCTACTGGTATGAGCATCAGGATACGACTTCCTATGCTACTGGCTATGCCCTCAGTGATGACGGTTTTTGGCGGCAACACTCATGGGTAGTCAAGCACGGCGCCAAGGGTGGTGTAGTCCTTGAAACTACTGAACCACGAATTGCGTACTTCGGCTTCCCTGTGGAAAAGGATGAGGCCTTGTATTTACTTGCGGATTATATTTAGCGTCGGGAGGTTCTTTTGCTGTATCTTGTCGTTCTATGAAAAAGAATACTTTCGCGCCGTATTTCTCGGTTAATGCCGCGGTTGCCGTGTATTTCGCGCTAATCGCCCTTTCCACTGTGGCTGCCGGTTTCTCCCAGGGCTTAAAAGCCGCCTATATTATCGCTGCTGGTTCCGGTATTACGCTTTTCTGGGTATGTATCGGCACTGCTGCTTTCCCTGCAAAGAGCGAGGCTGAGGAACCTTTTCTTGACGTTCATATTTTTGCGCAGTTTGCTCTCGTTGCTCTTGGTTGTCTTCTTGATATGCATGGTGGGCATCATCTTTTGGCTGTGGCTACCCTGATATTCTTTTTGTTCTCACTGGTTCTCGTTGCCTTCAGTATTTCTTTCCGCGAAGTTGCTACCCTTCCGTTTCTTAGGCGTGAGTTCAAACGCATTGCCCAGGAATCGAATTCCCGATAATCGTGGCTTCTGATTCCCTCTTTAAGCGACTTGGCCGGGCGGCGCGCCCCTTTTATCCCGAAGATGATCCCGCTCACGACTGGAATCATATTTGCCGGGTTTTTGCCTATGCGCATCGTATCCATGCCGCTGAAGGAGGCGATCTCTGTGTGATAGCAACGGCCGTTTTCTTTCACGACTGTGTCAATCTCCCCAAAAATCACCCGAGTTCCAATGATTCTCCCCGTCTCAGCGCTGAGGCGGCCACCAAGGAACTTCTCCTAATCGATGATTTTCCTCGTGACAAAATCCCTCTCGTTGCCACCTGTATCAGAGAACACTCTTACTCAGGAGGCATCGTTCCGACCGCCCTTGAATCAAAGATTGTCCAAGATGCCGATCGACTCGAATCCACTGGCCTGATTTCTCTTGCGAGAACCTTTGCTTCCAGCGGTGTTATGGGTAAACCACTCTTTAACTGGCGAGACCCCCTGTGCGAACAGCGGGATCCTGCACCAAAGAGCTATGCTCTTGATCTGGCTTTCAGTCGCTTGCTCAAGGTGTCCGAAACCCTCAATACTGATACGGCCAAATTGCTCGCTATCGATAATGATCGACGCCTCCAGGAGTTTATTGCCCTCTTCAAAGAAGAAGTCGCTCTCTTTCCAACAACCGAGACTTTTCCTGATATCGGGTAATTCTTCTTTGGTGCTAGCCACCCACCCGTGACACCGCTCTCTGTCCCGTGATCGATGAAAGCTTTTCACTCCACCTTCCTCATTTTCTTCGGCGCTGTTTTTCTTACGGCGTGCTCCCGTAATGATGGGACTTGCCTTTAGTTTGCTGGATAATGACCGAAGGATTCGCATAAAACTTGTGACTCATCACGGCTATTAATTCGTATCTTCATCACTATCACCCCATGAAAATCAGCACCCTACTTGCCATCGCCATCCTCTCCGTCTCGATCGCCTCTGCCCAAGAGAGTGCGGGTCTCACTAATACTTTTGTAACGCCGGAAATCCAAAGGGTTGGTCCCGTTTCGGTTATTTCCAAATCCGGATATTGGACAAATTCCGCTCTTGCGCCGGCGCTGCCTTTTGTCTCAATTACCCCATCAAAAATCACTGCACAGACCAGTCGCGTTCCGGGCATTGTTTCCTTCGAGGATGTTAAGAGGGGGATTTCTGGACTGCCGGGGCTTGACCCTCTTGCATTGTCGCCCAATTCCAAGTGGTACTCTTTCGTAGATAACGATATACCTTCTGTAATAGGGTGTGCCGTCGAGGCTGTCGCTATCGAGAACAATCTCCAGGTTGTCTATTCTTCCACTGATCGCCCTTTTTACCTTGCTCTTACCACAAACATCACCTCGGATGTTATCCTTAAAATCAAGTCCAGCTATCACGTCCCCGGGAAGTAGATGTAGCTGAGTATCTTAGTCCTATGGAGACAAAGAAACTATCGAAGAAGGGTGATCTAGCGCGGCGACTTAGGTCGTTCGTCAAACACGTCCTTCTCATTTTACAACCCACGCTTCTCTCTGCCCTTGTTTCCTATCTTTGGTGGAGATTCATCTTCAGCAAGGGTGTTCATTTCTCCAAGGAGGATGAAAACCCCCTTCTGGCCGGAGTTGTTCTCGTTCTTTCGTTCGCCTATGTGATTACTGCCACCGCTGTTTTCCAAACTACATGGGACAAGTATCGGACGGTCATGCAGAGTGTTCTTAAGCGCGATAAATACACTTTTCTGTGCTATCGAGACGAACGCATGCCCATTGTCGTCCATCTTTTGATTTTCTTTTTCTCTGCCCCTCTCTTTGGAGTCATCGCTCTCCTGAATTACAGTACCTTCGACGCCGGACTCTATGCTGTGGCCACTACCTCTTTCGGTTTTACCCTTTACTGGGTTGTCGTCACCGAGTTGCAAGATCCCCGTAAAAGCCTCTGGTTTTCAGAACGCATACCAAAAGATTGGCTTACCGCCGATATTGATGCATTTTTCAAACTTGCCGAGGATGGTACTTCCAAGGATACTCCTGCTGTATGAGTTTTTATACCGACGTCCCCCATCACGAATGGAAGATTTTCGGATCGTATGCTGACGGCGAACCAAATGCCTCCAGTGATTTTGATGTCATTCTCTGTGGCGTCAATCGCAAGGATTTAGAAGATGTTCCCTATTTTGCAGACCTTATGCCAAAACTTCTTGCCCTCAGTGTTGACCGCGGCAAGAGCTTGGATCTTTTTATTGATGACCCAGGTGAACACCGTCTTCTTTCCGCGTTTTCTGAACGATCCATTGATGGGGGCGAGGATGTTTATCGGGCCATACACTCTATTGCCAAGACAACAACTGTCATTGATGTCCTGAGGAGATCCGCTTTCCTTTCCCACGTTGATCGAGCTCCCATTACAAGCAAGGAGCAGTTCTATGAGGGATATCTGGCAAAACAGCGGCGTATGGAAGAACTTATTGCCAAACTGCCACCAAAAGAGAACTCACTCCCATCCCCCGCCCCTGTCACGGATAGCCAGATGACCGGACCTGGTGTTTCCCTGTAGTTTTACGTCGCGGTATCAATGTGGTGTATATTACTGATCTCATGGATTCTCACGATTTTTCTATCTGCAGGGGGATTTACCAAGCAAAGAGGGAACAGGGATGCCCTGTTATCCACGTTACCAAACTCGGTAAGGATTTTATGTTTGCAGAGTCCGCTGATGGCAAGGTCGGTCAGTCAGGTGTTCACGCTTGCTGCAAATGGGCGATTAAGGCCAATCTTGCCGATGCTTGGTTTGCCGCGGTCCTTACACCCAAGGCCAATAAAGCGTGAATTTTTCTGGTCTGCACCCATTTGTTGCGCTATGCATATTCAAGTGAGCTTTTTAACTCTATCTGTCTTTTCAGGGATCATGCGATAGCCCCCTCATTTCGAGGGGGCCGCAAACCCTAAATGAAAGACACCCGAAGAGCACTCAATCGCCATTACGACATCCTCGCCCGCAAGCGCGCAATCCGTTGCGCCCTGACTATCCTAGACCCAAGGGATCATACACCGGAGGATATTCGCCGCCTCGCACAAAAACGCCGCCGCACTCCCTGCGTCTGTTCCTGTCAGGTGTATTGCTGTAATCGCCGCAGGTCTTCATTCTGCAACGGAATCGGCAAGCTTACCTACCAGGAGCGAAAGGCTCTCGATTCTTTTGTTTCCCAGATGGAACCCGACGAGTAGCCGGTTGTTCGTATCTTGGCGCAAGATACGAAAATCTTTTTTCTCATTTACGGACCTTCCACTGTATCCTTACTTCATGACACCTGATCTATTCCCAGAAGCCATTGCCCCATCACCCGCCATCGCAGCAATTGCTTCCGAACCTGCCCCCTATAAATCCAGCGGTTCAAAGCGGGATAAGGCTCTCGATCTCGCGCTCGATCAGATCAACAAGGATTTCGGGAGTGGGGCCATTATGCGCCTCGGTAGTTCCGGTGGAGGGAAAAATGTCGAATCCATTCCTACCGGTAACCTCCTTATTGATCGCGCCCTTGGGGTCGGAGGTTTCCCGAAGGGACGTATTTGCGAAATCTACGGGCCGGAGTCCTCGGGCAAGACCACCCTTACTCTCACTGTCATCGCCCAAGCGCAGAAGGCCGGTGGTGTTGCCGCCTTTATTGACGTCGAGCATGCCCTGGATCCGATGTATGCCCGCCGTCTTGGCGTGAATCTTGAGGAACTGCTTGTTTCTCAGCCTTCCTCCGGTGAGGAGGCTTTGCGGATTTGCGAAACTCTCGTTCGCTCGGGGGCCATCGATGTTGTTGTTCTGGATTCTGTCGCTGCTCTTGTCACCAAGGCGGAACTTGAAGGGCAGATCGGTGACTCGACCGTCGGTGCCCAGGCGCGTCTCATGAGTGCCGCCATGCGCAAGCTCACCTCTTTCATTTCCAGTACCAATACCCTTTGCCTTTTCACCAATCAGATGCGTGAAAAGATTGGTGTCATGTTCGGTAATCCCGAAACCACCCCGGGTGGAAAGGCGCTGAAATTCTACTCCAGTGTTCGAGTGGATATCCGCCGCATTGGTGCCATCAAACAGTCTGATGGAAGTGTCACCGGCAATCGTACTCGTGTCAAAATCGTCAAGAACAAGGTCGCGCCTCCTTTCCGTGAGGCAGAGTTTGATATCATGTACAATGAAGGAATCTCCTCCTGCGGTTCGCTTCTGGACCTTGCCATCGAGCGTGGCATTATCGAGAAGCGGGGGTCCTGGCTCAGTTACAATGGCAACAATATCGCTCAGGGCCGCGACGCCGGAAAGGACCTCCTTAAGACTGACCCTTCTCTGCGTGACGAACTTACGGCCAAGGTGAAAGAGTCACTCGATGCCGATACTGAATAAACCCATACTACCATGAATCCATCCCTTGCTCTCGACCTCGCCTCAGCCGCCCACCCGATCACGATGGGCCTACCGTGCTTTTCCCTATGCCTCGTCATCGGAGCGGTTTTAGTCCTTGGACTCGGTGTCCTCTCTGTTGTTTATGACTGGAAGCGGATTATGCCCACTCAAAGATTGGTCTCCTTGTTCGAATATGTGGCCGGGTATAGTGCTGTTATCGCATTGTTTGTCGCGGTCATTGGTACTATTGTCATGGCGTTATCTTTTATTGATCGTGCTGACTGTGTTGATTCATCCGAGAATTTGCTCGCGGTCATCCAGAACCCAAGGTGCCAGATCGTGAGGGCTGACATCGTGGACAACAAGCTCACCGCCACCCTGCGAGTGCCAGAGCAAACATCCATCGTTCACTCTGTTATTCTCGATAAAGGGTTTGATGTCACCAAGGTTGATTCTCCTGAGCAAACTGTCACTGTTGACGATGTTTCTCTCAAGTTTCTTTCGCAACACGGCGTCTCTTTAGCCAGTACCCTTATCGACAATACCACACGAGTGGCAGGAAAGTAACCGTATAACTCTTTCGCAATATGATACAAATGCTTAAAATATTTACTGCAGTAGTAGTAATACCGTCAGTAATCGCCGTGGTGCTCCTAAACCCTCCCGCGTTCCTAAACCCGCCAAGCGAGATATGCAGGAGCAAAATGTACTCTTATTTAGTATCCTTGGATAATGGAAAGCTCCAAAACGGAGGAGAATATTCAACTCGAAAGCCTGTCACGGATGCCCTAGTAAACTATTGGTTCCAAACAGATGTGGAGGAAAGAATCTCAAACCTTGGTTTCACCGTCATTAGTTGGGGCACTTTTGGAGGAATGGACCCATATAAATGGGAGCCAATTCAGGTAAAAGAAAACGCCACAGGAATTATCTATACCTCCGAAGACAAAGCAACGCTTGTAATTCCAAATAAGTACAAAAACCCAAACCAAGTCACTGTTAACAATGATGCAAGGGCTCACCATGAGCCATTTGATGAGTCTAAACCATAATCTACAGAGATAAAGCAAGCTGTTTCCTCTCATAACACAATAACAACAAAAATATGAATACCAACCTCGCCACCCAATTCGCCGCACTTACCTACCCATCTGCATTGAATCCTCCGACTGCCCTCGTCGCCGGTATCATTATTTCAGCGATCATTCTCATTGGTTCAATTGTTTTGCTTTACACCATTACTCAACACAGAAAGAAGCAACCCGACTACAACCCCACGTCCTTCAGTAACACCCAGGGCGCAGGTGCCATTGCCGGTACAATTGCCTTGATCGCATTCATTATTTCTTGCGCGTGTTTCGAAGATCATCGGGCTTTTCGTGTTTTTGCGATTGAACGTGCCGAGTCAAAGATTTCGTTTATTCAGAATCCTTCCTGCCGCATCGTTGGCGCGGTCAGTGACTTGGGTGTCCTTACTGTTAATCTCGAAATTCCCGGTGAGGAGAATTCCATCACCAATGTCATTCTTGGTCAAAAAACAGTCGTAAAAAATATCACCGCCCACCAGCGGTCGTTACAGGTTGACGGTGATGAACTTTCGTTTCTCTCCCAACATGGCGTTACCATGGCTACGTCTTTCAAGGATGCAGCCACTCGCATGGTTTCCAAATAACTGTTCTTCCTGCTAGTCCGTATCTTCCTTTCTTATGACGTCACTTTTAACTATTCTGGCCGCTGAATCGCTATCGAAGAGGCCGAAAGCCGTCGAGGTTTTCACCATTACCGATCGTAGTGATAATGAAATCACCCTGCTTGCTTCCGAGCTTGCCCGTTATGAAGAGGAATTCGGTTCTTTGGGTGGCGTTTATGATATTGATGCCGTCAAGTTTAACGACATTCTCACATGGGCAAAACGTGAGAATCTTCTGCCTGCTGACCCTCTAACCGCCACCCTCGAAGCCACCATAACGGTCACCTGCAATCTGAATGGTCTTAGTGCGAAGGATGTGCGCCACGCCCTCTGTGCGGGCATTGATTCAGCTATTGCGCGCGGTCTCTTGGTTGAAACCGGTTCGCAGGCCGAGGTCACTTCCTGTGGTATCAGCGTTGAACTTAAATAGCATGCTTCTCACTAGCAAAAAATCGCTGCCACTCTCTGTCGTTGCCCTGCTGTCGTTGTGTCTTCTCTGGAGCGTGGTGGGAGTAGTCGCTATTGTTTTGGATGCCGGCTATCATCGCCATTTCGCCGAGCAAGTTGCCGGGCGTCCCGGGTTGGACTATATTGATATCGATGCCATTTCTCGTCAGTCCGAGATGATGGCGCGTACCAAACCATAGCCAACTGTCCGATAATGCGCACCTGCCTGATTGTTCTCGCCCTGTTTGGCCTTGCGCCGGGCGCTTATTCACAGGCCATTACTCCCCTGGATGATTGGACGCCACTCGCCCCGATGACCAATGGTAGCGGGTTTGCTGTTGAAACGAATAAACCTACCGCAGCCCAGATCCAGGCGACCATTCGGTTTGTCGTTTCTGACACACCTCCCCTTGAGCAAACGTCTACCATCACTGCAATTGGCGGGTCAGGAGGCGGGGTTCATCTCCTTAAGGATTCTCACTTATCCTCGATTTCCATGACCGTAGCGCGACCACCCGACTCACCTGTCGTGATTGCATCCAATGCGCCTCCCGTTCCAGTTATCTCATCGAATACTCGCCCCCTTGCCGATGCTGCCGCGCGCCCCGTTCGTGAATCGCGTCTGGAGGAGGTTTCCTCGCAAGATGGAGGCATCGTGCTTCAAAGTTCGGTTTCTGAAATTCACCCTGTCTCGGCCACCCAGTTACAGTCTGCATTTCCCGAGCGCCTCGATGATTACCCCGCCGTCCCTTTGACAAGCGCGCCTCCCTTGACCAATCCTTAACTAAGTGACATGTTTCTCTTATGATTCCCGATTCCCTTGTCACTACCGGTAATGATTTGCCCGGACACCGCATCCTCGCGGTCAAAGGTATTGCCAAGGGCATCACCGTTCGTTCCCCAACAATCGTCCAAGGCTTCTTTGGGGGCTTTCAACAGTTATTTGGCGGCAATCTCTCATCTTTTACGGAAATGTGCGACCAGGCGCGTACCACTGCCTACCGCGCCATGATCGTTCATGCCTTTGAAATGGGTGGCAATTCCGTTATCGGGGTGCGCTTCGACACCTCCTCCCTTGGTGACAGGGCCGGACATGAGGTTCTATGTTATGGAACAAGCGTCACTGTTGAGCTTACTGCGGCGGAGCACTCCGCTTAATTACCATGTTGCTTTCCTTCGGCCTTATCACCTGGTCGCTCCTAACGGCTTTCGCCATCTACGAGGTTCGCGCCCACCGCAACTATCCTCTGGCTCTTAATCTGTGCCTCGCGGGAGCAGCCCTTGCCGCGTTCCCGGCTATCTTTACCCTGTTTCATTCTCATTCCCTAACGGATCCCAGCTCCCTCGCCTCCACTATTGGTGTCCCCATCCTCGTCATTGTTCTCATTGCTGTCCCTCTGTTTATTCATTTTACAAGCACGGCGGCAGATCGCTTCAGCAATGGAGTTCTCGCCAAGTGGAGGGTATCCATTCCCGGCATCGGTGGGTCTTGGACTTATCACATCGAGGCCATCCAGATCGGCACCACACTCGCCCGCATCTCCATTGTACGCGTCGATGCCCTGGCCCCAAAATCTTTTGACGACGACTCTGTTGAGGCGCGGCACATGGCCAAAGAGTTCGATGCCATTGATCGCCTCTATCGGTGCGGTGAGTTCAAACGCCTCTCTCACTTGAAAATCCGGCAGCTTACGACCCCTCATGACCACGCCGAAGGCAGGAGACTCGTCGGCCTCGCTCCAGATGATGCCCCTGAGCCGATGAAAGTACCCCTTCAATCGGTTATCGAGGTTCTTTTTTAGTCCTCGCCCCTTTACCGGCGATCGTGAGCGGGGTATATATTCCCCATGGACACTCCGGAACACATTGAGAAACTCTACAGGGAGGCTCTCGATCTCTTTTTCCATAGTCCCAATCCACAGGCCGCTTACGGCCCCATGTCCAAGATTCTCGAACACTACAACGACGCTCAAATACCCATGCCTGATTCCATCACTTCCCTTTACCTGGCCATGCTCGTCAATGACACTCTCGAAGCCGAGGCAGCCGGGGAAATGGTCGCATGATTGTTACAAAGAAACATGTCGAGGATGCCAAGAAGGTTTATGTCGGTCCCCAGGTGGCCTATCTTACCCGCACCCGCTACCTGAAATCCCCAGGCAAGGGCGCTTTCCGCCACGCCGCCCCCTACGAAGGAGAGTCCAACCCGGACAAGGACCCATTCCTTCAATCTGGATGGCCGGGCTTTTGGAAGAAAGTCAGGTCCAAACCTTCTCTTCTTGTAGAAGCTGCCTTTTCTGCGACCGGTGGCATTTCCAAAGAGGTTTATGACAATGCGCTCACCATGCTCAAGATCCGTCGGCCGATCGTTCCTTCCCGGTCCAGGATCGTCAAACTTAAGAAAAAGGCTGATGGCACTCCTCTTGCTGATATCCTCATGCCCAAGAAAGGAGGCGGTGTAGCCCTGCTTACAGTTGTCTGTAAAGGTGCTACCAACAAAGCCGGCAACTTCACGCCGGAACTCCAGGAAGGTGCCGCCATCGAAGTAAACAAACGGACGGCTGTTGAGTCGGGGAATGAGTATTATCACCTTCGTGTCCCCTACCTTACGCATATTACAAAAGGCGGCCATTTCGCCTCGAACTATATCGATGCAAGAGAGGTAGCGGATGTCGTGGAGTCACAGTATCAAAACATGTCCCTCTGTGGCAGATGGGCATTTAATGAGGTGGCCACTACCCAGATACGCCAGCACCTTAAGCTAGATCATCTTCACAAAAAGCTCTTCTCAATCTATACCGATGTTGAAGACAAGCATTCGATGCTCATTTTCCGCGGAACGAGTGTCACCTCCCCCTCTGATTGGTTTACCAACCTTGGTACCTTTTCCGGACTTGAAACGACGCAATATCGCGCAGCAGCCCAGGTTGCGGAATTCGCCGGACAACACTTCCCCAACCTTCTCATTGCCGGCCACTCAAAGGGAGCAGGCCTAGCTCAATACGCCGCAGCTCATACCGGTATTCGTGCGGTTTGTTTCAATGCCGTCGGGCTTCCAGAGGGGATTATTCCACCGGCGCCACCACAGGGAGGCTATCCTATTGATCACTTCGCCGCCCGCTATGATATTTTTTCCAATGTCGCCGGTGTTTATAGCAAGGCAATGGGCTTCACAATGCCGATGCCAGATTTTGCCGGGATCATCCCGAAGTTTTCTGTCAAGGAGCAACACAATCTCGCATCAGAGGATCGTAATTTCCTCCTTCCTACAACAGTTCCACGCAATCGATTCATTACTCTTCACTCCATGGAGGTCCTCAGCCACGCCTTGAAGAAGAAACCCCATCTCATCGCCAGACCGTTCGAACGAGACCATACGCTTGTCAAGACTCCCGTCATTGATGTCCATGCCCGACTTGCTGAAGAGGAATCACTTCCATGCCCCGGAACTCCACCAAAGACTGTATCTTCACCTTCCATCTCTCGCGTCTAATTTTATCCAATGTCTCCAACCGAATACTCCGATCTCTGTGCCGAAGTCGCGCGTCATGATCGTGCCTATTACATTACGGGCACGCCTTCCATCAGCGACCGGGAATATGATGCCCTTTATCGGCGTCTCGTTGATGCCGAGCGCGACAATCCGTCGTTTATCACCCCTAACTCCCCCACTCAGCGGGTTGGATCCTCTCTTTCCTCCTTTACCCAGGTTGTCCACGCAGCCCCAATGCAGAGTCTCGATAATACTTATTCCAAGTCGGAGTTTTTGGAGTTCCTTCAACGAGTCGAGGATGCGGCCCCTGGGAAGTCTATCCCTTATACCATTGAGCCTAAAATCGACGGTCTTGCTGTCTCACTCCAATATGAAAATGGGCGTCTTGCGCGTGCTGTTACTCGCGGCGATGGAACTTCCGGAGATGATATCACCCGAAATGTCCGTACGATCCGGTCGCTACCCGTTGATATCCCCACCCTTCGAAACGAGGCGCTTGTTGAGGTGCGGGGGGAGATCTTTATGCCCAAGGCGGGCTTCCTGGCATTAAATAAGCGGCGCGAAGAGGCCGGTGAACCTTTGTTTGCCAATCCTCGCAATGCCGCGGCTGGCGCGAGTAAGCTTCTGGATAGCCGCGAGGCTGCCAAACGACCTCTTGATATTCTGCTCTATTACGTTGTCGGGGATAAGTCCCAGACCGAGGCTCTCGCGTTTCTTTCCGAGCATGGACTTCCAACAGCTCCCCACTTTTTCGCCCATGACCCAGAGGGTGTTTGGGCGGCGATCGCAAAAATCGACGCAGCCCGTCATGAGGCTCCTTACCCTACTGATGGCGCCGTTGTGAAGGTGGCTGACCCTGATATTACCCGTGAACTTGGAAGCACCTCCAAGGCACCAAGGTGGGCTTTTGCGTATAAATTTCAACCTGATCAGGGCAAGACTACCGTTCTGGATATCACTCTCCAAGTTGGACGCACAGGTGTCATTACACCCGTCGCAGAACTCGATCCGATTTTCGTCTCAGGCAGTACCATTTCGCGAGTTACCCTCCACAACTTCTGTGATCTTGCGGCCAAAGACATTCGTATCGGGGATACGGTCCTTGTTGAGAAAGCGGGCGAGGTCATACCAGCAATTGCCGGTGTTGTCCTGTCGGAGCGCAAAGAAGGCTCCCAACCTATCAATCACCCGAATAATTGCCCATGCTGTCAGTCTCCCACACTCTTTGACGGTACTTTTGTCAAATGCGATGACCCCACCTGCCCTGCTCAGGTCAAGCGCCGCATTCAACACTTCTGTGCTCGCGGGGCCATGGATATTGCAGGACTTGGTGAATCTGCAGCAGAGGGCCTCGTTGACTCGGGAAGGGTCAAGCACGTAGGGGACCTCTACTCTCTCACTCGATCTGATCTCCTCGCTCTTCCGCTCTTCGGCGAAGCGAAAGCTTCAGCTATTCTCACCGGTGTTGAGGATAGCAAGAACAAGGAACTCTGGAGACTTCTTTTCGGTCTCGGTATCGAACATGTCGGCTCATCTGTCGCCAAAAAGCTTTCCTCTCATTTTGGCTCCCTTGATGCCATCCTTTCCGCGAATCAGGAATCTCTCTCCCAGGTCAATGATGTCGGACCTTCCGTCTGTCAGAGTATTTTCGCCTTCAAGCAGTCCGATGGCGGGCAAAAGGTACTCACTGCCATCAGGGATGCCGGGGTAAATACCGTTTCCACCAAATCATCCAGTGGCGGCATTTTTACAGGCAAGTCTCTTGTTATTACAGGAACCCTCTCACAACCTCGTGATCATTTCGTGGCGATTATTGAGTCTCAAGGTGGAACTGCATCCTCTTCCGTCACCAAGAAAACCAGTTTTTTGCTCGCGGGTGATAATGCCGGCTCCAAGTTGGAGAAAGCCCGTTCGTTTTCGGTCCCAGTTTTAGATGAAGCAGCATTTGCTTCCTTGGTCGCGAGTGCAGGATCTGCGCCGGAGGCGGACGCCCTTCCCTCCATCACCCCAAACTCAACTGTCACTCTTCCAGTGCCTCCAGCACAAGCTGAGCTTTTTTAGTTGTTAACGCACCTTTTTGCTGATTGTTATACCGCTATGACCGCCCTATCACCCGACGAAAAAAACCTGATGAGTAACATCATCTACAATACCCTCCTTAAACGCGCCAAGGAACGGGACACACGACTCAATTTGCTGGTTGTGCTCTTTTTCGCAGTCATTACCTGGTGGTCAACAAAAGGTACCCCCATCTGTACTCATCACTGTCATTCCTTTCTGATTGTTTCTTCTTTGACTATCCTCTTGCTCGGCCTTCTTCTTTTTCTCAAAAGTTCCAAGGAGCTGCCTGCCCGTGCCAGAGCCGATACAACCCTCCTCCTCTATTTCTTCGAACATAACGGCTCCTACTTGATGGATCCGGTTTTTAACACTGTTATCGTCGTGCTTGAGTCACCCAGTAAGGACTTACCCTTGGATGGCTACCTGCAGATCCGCGGAGACGACTTGCTTGCCGTCCGCGCCAATCTGGCTGAAGCTCATTTTACACAAGCCTTACTTGATTCCCTAATTTCCACATTTAGCCCTGAGCGGGCGGAAGAGTGATGATAAACTAAAGTGCGGAGGCGTGAACCAGTGGTGTATCTTCTATCTTCATGGATAGGCCGTTTACCATCAAATTAATTCGTCACGGAGAATCGCAGTCCAATATTGGAGCGTTTGATCATCGTAGCGCCGGCGACCATACGGTTTCCCTCACTGATAGAGGTATCGAACAGGCACGGGCTGCGGCCATGAAACTACCAAAGGGGTTCTTTAATAACTGCCTGATCTACCGGTCTCCCTATCAGCGCACTCGTCAGACCCTCGACATCCTTTTGGAAAGCGCCGGTATTTCAAATCCGCGCATTTACGAAGATGTCAGGCTGCGAGAGGTTGATCACGGGTACGACAATATTGACGAACAGCAGGAGGCGCGCTTCACTCACGGTTTTCTTTATTACCGCTATAAGGGCGGTGAATCGCCTGCGGATTGTATGGATCGCCACTCTACCTTCCTTGAAACATTCATGCGTCAGGTTGCCCGCAAACGTCCCGACACCGCCCTGTTCTGCTCTCATGGCATTAGTTCCCGTTGTTTTGTCACCCGCTATCTCCACCTTTCGCCAGAGCAGTTCGACAGCATGCAGAATCCGGATAATTGCGCCATCGTCACAATTTCCAATGATCCCGCACAACACGACTCTCCCGTTGTTTTTACCTGCGGAGCTTGGGGTGTCAGCGGCCTCCGCTTGCGGTAGTCCACCCGTATCTTAATTTTTACAAACTCACTTACCATGGAATACCAAAAAAAAAATCAAATTCGGAGGCCGCTCTCATAATCAAGGGGAGGCTGAGGCCATCAACGACTCTTTTGGCAATACGGTCGCCTGGACGGCAAATTCTTTCGATGAGTCCAAGGGTGAAGATGTCATCACTCCCGCAAATCGCGCCTTTCGTAAACGCCTCATCAAGTCGTTCAATGCCTGCCGCAAGATGGAAGACCCTGAACGAGACGTTAAATCCCTTAAGGCCGCGCTCGCTGAGGCTGTTGATTTTATGGAGCGGATGGGGCCTATCCAGAGGCACTCAAGCCCGCTTGATGAGTGCCGTCGCGTATTGAGAGATGTTCAATAGTCGTTTTGGCGAAAAGCACTGTATCTTGTTGGCATGAGTAACCTTCGTCGTGTTGTAATTGGTGTCGACCTCGATGGCACCATCGCCGATATTCAGACCGAATGGCTTCGGAGGCATAATCTTGCCTATGGTGGTAATCTCACCCATGATGAGTGGACAGAACACTTTGGCTTCAATTCGACAATTTCCGAGGAAGAGCGAGAGGCTCACCGCCTTCAATTAACTCCCGATCTCTATGATCACGCCACCCCGATTGACTCTTCTCAGGAGGTGTTGGCTGACCTTTCTGAGATTCCGGGCGTAGAACTTGAATGCATCACTGCTTCCCCTCTTTGGGATGCCCACCTCTTTCAGGCAGCCAAGGCCGTGTGGATTAAACAGAATTTCCCGATCTTTGGAGATCGGATCATTTTTTCCAATGACAAGGTCGGTCACGGTCATGACATTCTTATCGATGATGGCCCTCATAATCTTGCCGTTACCGACGCCATCCCTGTTCTCCATCTGCAACCCTGGAACCTTAATTTCCCCTGCCGCTATGTTTTTAGTCACTGGAAGGAATTACGATCGCTGATTCCAAATATTGTGGATTCTATTCGCGCAAATGAGGCTGAAATTGTATAATTCACCTCATGGAATCATCAACATTTTCAAATACACCTCCAGGCGAAGTTGTCCTTCGCTCTCCAGCATTTCATTCCGCCGTAACCGCTGCCGCAGTAGCGCGGCGTCGCAAGCAGTCGGAAGATCAGATAGCCTCTTTTATTAGAGGGTTGCCGGTTTTTGAATCTCATCCTCACTCCGGCGGCTTTCTCGATAAGTATCGAGCCATGAGGAGCTATTTTCCTTCCGGCCACGTGGCTCGTGTCGATGTCCTTAATGATAATGGCCGATTTCTCGTTCATCATCACGGTACACCATCCCATTTTCCCTGCCTGTTCGAGGTCATTAACGGGAAAACCCAGCAGCTTGTATGAATTCCAAATCGGACTTCGTCAAGGATGCCTTCCTGATTTTCTTGGGCAGAGGTATGACGCACCTTGAGGCGTTGCGTGAATTCGATCGCCAGGAGTTTAATAATGCCATGCTCGGCTTACTCGATGATCATGACAATACTCTCCTTGCCCTTGTCGGTATTGCCGAGCGGGAGGCAATGAATGAGGATGATTTGAACCTGGCACTTGAATTATGGGCAGCAGGTTGGACTAGCGAAACTCCCCACACCACCCAAAATGATATTTTTTCCTGGTACTGGAGGCGCCCTCCTTCCGGCAATCGAAAGTCAGGACGACTTTTTCTTTCCACCAACCAGGCCATCAATGCCCTGCGACGAGTGCAACGTTAATTGTTGACTTGGGTGTATCTTTAGAACGGGCATCATGCCCGCAGTCTCCCGTGTGACTTACAGGCGCGGACTCGCGAGGCGGTTACACGCGTCTCCAATCCAGGACGAGCTGGCAAACAAGACAATGAAAATCCTGACACATATTAATCAGAACGAATCCATCCGGCGCGGAATCGATGCGCCAAGTTCGACCGCCAAGATTGAGGTTAATCTTGCGCAACTCAGCGAGGAGGAGCGGGCGTTTATCGCAACTCATTTCGAGAATGGCGTCTTGGATAAAATCACTTCTTACGGGAAAACGCGATACTTGAAGGCCAAAGCGCCGACTGTCGATGCTCTCATGGAGGCAGTCACCGAGGCCATTGCATGGACGAAGAAGTGCGCTGCTGATCGGGAGACCGAGATTGTGGCTCAAAAGGCTTGGGAACTCAAAAATGCCCAGGAGAACATGGCCAGTCCGCCAATGACTGCTTATCTTGATGAGAAAAACCGGCTTTATCCCTATCCGTGGAGGTATGTTACGCTCATGGTTGGTGAGTCCCTTCTCGAAGAACCATTTCGTACAGAGTATCTGGAATGGGAGGCCGCGGATAAGCTCGCCCTCAAACAGGGCCGCGAGGCTGCCGTGGCCAAGCAGAAACATGATCAGGAACAGGCTGCTAAGAAGACCAAGGCGGAATATGATGCATGCCTCGCCAAGCTTCCCAGGGTTCTTAAGGATCGTGTGGCGGCAGGGTATGGCAATCCCGATGAGATCGATACTGCGATTCGTAATCTTATCATCGAGGAATATGGGTTTTCTTCCGTCGATCACCACGCTCGTTATGATAAGGATGTCGTCTTGACTGATGATGAGTTCGCCGCTTTCGTGAAGTCGAAAGAGGATCTCCAGAAAAGGTTCCCGGGTGCCACTATCCGAGCGGTTAAACTTCGCCTCGCGGGTGTTCAAACAGAGTACCTGTCTTCCATGTGCGAGTTCGAACATGCCGGAATTTCGATCACTGGCTTCAAGCGATTTCTAGTCTTCAATACCGACGTGCTGCCATAATTGAATCACTGGCGCCGTCTTTCCCTGTGTTTGATGGCGCCAGTTCAATTTCTATCTGTATCTTCCCCTATGCCTACACATCCAAAACTTCGCAGAAAAGATCGCATCGAAACACTTAAAGAATACCGCGGTGCCATCCAGTACGGGATGGTCGTTTCGGTCACCAATGGCAAGGTGCGCGTTCTTTTGGATGATGGGGTTACCGTGGTCACTGGCCCAATGCACCTCTTTCAGTATTCCAACCGTCCGCTTCCTGATGTTTTCTCCAACATTTACAAGAAGGGCGAACGTGTCTCCTTCAAGTCCAAGGATGGCGAACTTCTCGGTGTCGTGAAATCCGGTGCCTTCGATCTGGTTGAAATCATTGTCGATGGCGGGGTCCATATCTACTCGGTTCATCCCTCTTATGTGAAACGCTCCGATATTCCCTTAGCCAAGGACACTATTGTGACCCCTATGGATGATTATGAGGTGCGTGGATGGAAGGAAGTTGCCGGTCATGATGATACCCTTCCGTATGTGGCCAATATTTACAAAAATGGGTGTTTTGTTGCCAATGCCTCCAATGACGGATGGGGTGGTTCGGACAGCATCCAGGGGCGCAGCAACCAAGCTGTCGAGCAACTCTATAAAGATGCCGAGGCGTGGGCTGTCGCTTTCGGTGAAATCAAGCCTATTGAGCCGATTTCTGCGTGGATTTTCTGGTATGCGAATCTCCGTCCCTATGGAGTTACTGCCGAGGCCCATATCGGTAAACGCATCAAGGATCGCATCCCTTCGTAGGGGTGCGATAGGGTTGGTAACTTGATGTATTCCATAATTGCGCTTTTACCCTCCTCATTAAGATTTCTATGCCGACTTTAACCAGAACTCTGAGCACATTACTCCTGCTCATCAATTTATCAAGCCTTGTAGCCAACGAGGTCGTCAACGAGGTGACGCAGTTACATCCGATCGTTGTGGACAAGGTTATTACTCCAAAATCGCTTGATGAGATCGTGGCGGCAGTCAAAAGCACCGAAGGGCCAATTTCCATCGGAGGCGCCCGTCATAGCCAAGGAGGTCAAATTGCCGAGGAGAACAGCCTTCATCTCGACATGCGTGATTTCAATCACGTTGTGGCATTTGATCCCAAACAAAAGACCATAACCGTTGAATCCGGCATCACATGGCGAGAGATTCAGCAGACTATTGATCCTTACA
>Ga0302192_10000905_pt1 | contig 18594 bp, 16 predicted proteins | sample II_Bog_E3_2_FD_200230 | JGI IMG/M metagenome (GOLD analysis project Ga0302192, IMG submission 200230) | Peat permafrost microbial communities from Stordalen Mire near Abisko, Sweden - II_Bog_E3_2 | ecosystem: Environmental > Terrestrial > Soil > Wetlands > Peat | place: Sweden: Abisko...
TGAACTACTTAAAAGAATAGACTACAAAGATGTCAAAGAACTAAATTATAACCAACTGTCACTCAGCTTGTTTTAAGTGGACAGTTATGGTCAAATATAGGACATAAATTATTAATCCTATAGAATTGGTAGAATTAATTTACGAATGGAAAATATTGGTTTTTCTTACGATCATCTTACTCTTTCAGGAGTTTCGTTTTGACCTCCTCAAGCTTATCCTTTTCTTCTTTTGGTAACACCGGGTAATCCAGTTTTAGCCCCTTTAATGTTTCCAATATGATTGTAGAAATGGCCACCCGTGTAAACCATTTCTTATCCGCCGGCAACACGTACCAGGGGCATTCTTCAGTCGAGGTTTCTTTGATTGCCTTTTCATATGCCTGCATGTATTCATCCCAAAACTCGCGTTCGTGAACATCGGACGCTGAAAATTTCCAGTTTTTGTCAGGATCTTCTATTCTTTCTAAAAACCGCTCCTTTTGTTCATCCTTTGACACATTAAGGAAAAATTTGATGATCGTTGTGCCGTTTTCCGTCAGATGCTTTTCAAATGCACAGATGCTTTCATAACGGTGTTTCCAAAATTTTTTGTCGATGTCCTTAACGCTTTTAACCCCCGGCAGTTTTTCTTTCAGTAGCAATTCGGGATGGACTTTTGTAATCAGCAAATTTTCATAGTGTGACCGGTTATGCACGCCTATCCTCCCGAATTCCGGGAGCGCCTTGACGCTTCGCCATAAAAAATCGTGCAAGAGTTCTTCATGGCTGGGTTCTTTAAAGCTAAACACTTCGCAGCCTTCGGGGTTCAGCCCGCTTAGTGTGTGCGCTATGGCGCCGTCCTTGCCAGCCGCATCCATGGCCTGGAAAATAATCAAAACGGCATAACGGCTATCTGCATACAAAGCCTCCTGCAGCGTTGATAAGTGTTTGATCATATCAGCCAGCAGTTCGTCTGCGTCTTCTTTTTTATAATCGCCTGAAAACGAAGTGTCATGATCTTTTAAGGAAAATTTTTTTCCGTCAGTTATTTTAAATTTGCTAATTATGTCCTTCATAGAAACAAAATTGATAGATTGAAGTTAGTGCTAAAATTAACCGTATAAATTTACGTTCTTAATAATTGTTAACCCGGCCATCGTATAGCGCCATAAATTTTACATCTTTACCCGCATGTTTCGCCGCATTAAAAACCGTTTTCTTAGGTATTTTGTTATTTTTATTTACTTTGTCGTCCTGTTTTTTTGCGCCATTGAGCTGAATTTTTTGTGGCTGTTTGGTTACACGCCTGATATGCAGGCCATTAAGGAGCCATCGCTCTCCCTCCCATCCGAAGTTTATTATGCCGATGGTACGCTGATCGGCAGGTTCTACAGGGAGGACCGGTCGCCGGTTGAATATAAGGATATATCGCCCAATATTATCAATGCCCTGGTGGCTACGGAAGATGTGCGGTTTTATAACCATCACGGTATCGACCTTTACGGCATCTTTACCAGCATGTTATCCACTGCTAAAGGCGATAAGCGCGGCGGCAGTACGATTACACAACAATTAGCGAAGAATTTGTTTGAAACCCGGAGCAGAAAATCGCAGGGGCTGATCAAACATGTGCCGCTGATCCGGACGATCGTTTACAAATGCAAAGAATGGATAACGGCGCTGAAAATCGAGCACGTTTACAGCAAACAGGATATCCTTACGCTCTATTTAAATACGGTGCCATTTGGCAGCCATGCCTTTGGTATAAAAACGGCATCGCTTAAATTTTTTAATCAGCTGCCTCAAAAACTAAACCCCGCGGAGTCGGCAACTTTGATCGGGATGCTGAAAGCGACGACAACGTATAACCCAATCAATAACCCGGATAATGCGCTGCAGCGGCGCAATACCGTTTTGGGCCAGATGCTGAAATACAATTACCTGAGGCAGGCTGATTATGAGGAAAACACAAAATTGCCTTTGAACCTCGACCTTAGCTATACAGGGCATGGCAGCCAGGGCGACTCCTACCTGCGCGAAGCAGTGGAAAGGTGGCTTAAAAAATGGTGCCGCGATAATGATTACGACCTTTATAACGACGGGCTGAAAATATACACCACCATCGATCCGCGCCTGCAGCATTACGCCGAAATAGCCGTTGCCGAAAAGATGAAAATGCTGCAAAGCAGGTTTTACGATCTATGGGGTAAAAAAAATCCCTGGCAGGATTTAAGCGGCCACGAAAAGGTTGATTTCGTTCAAAAAAATGAAGAAAAGCTGCCCATTTATCCGCTTTTGCAAAAAAAATTCAATTACAATTACACCCTCATCGATCAGTATTTTGAAAAGCCCAAACAGATGAAGATATTCACCTGGCATGGCGAAAGGGATACTACGCTTTCAACCGTCGATTCCATTAAATACTACGCAAAGCTCCTTAATACAGGCATGATGACCATGGAGCCATCAACCGGGAAAATAAAGGTTTGGGTAGGCGGTATCAACTTTAAATATTTTAATTACGATCACGTAAACCAGGCAAAGCGGCAGGCGGGCTCCACCTTTAAGCCTTTTGCCTATTGCGCCGCGCTGGATAACGGTTTTACCCCTTGCGACAAGTTTACCGACCAATTTGTGTCTATCAAATACATGGACGGTAATAAGCAGGAGGTTTGGGAGCCTAAAAATGCCACCTATGTATTCACCGGGCAGGAAATGTCGCTGCGATGGGCAATGGGCGCATCTATCAACTCGATAACTGCACAGGTAACCGAAAAAGTTGGCTGGGACAAGGTAGTTGATTATGCACACAAATGCGGTATCGAAAGCCCGCTGAAATCGGTGCCGTCAGTGTGCCTGGGTACAAACGATGTTTCGGTATATGAAATGGTACGTGCATACAGCACTTTTTTAAACAAAGGCCAGAAAATAGACCCTATTTTAGTTACCAAAATAACCGACCAGGATGGCGACGTTTTGGCAACTTTTGAGCCGAAGGAGGAACAGGCGATCAGCGAGGAAGTGGCCTGGCTGATGTTATACATGTTTAGGGGCGGTATGGAAGAACCGGGCGGTACGTCGCAGGCTTTGTGGGAATATCCCGGCTTGTGGAAAAAAGACAACCAGATCGGCGGCAAAACAGGGACATCATCGGGTTTCGTGGACGGCTGGTATATGGGCATAACCAAAGACCTGGTCACCGGCATTTGGGTAGGTGCTGATGACCGGAGCGTGCATTTTACCAATGCCGAAACAGGCGAAGGTTCGCATACCGCACTGCCCATTTTTGGCGATTTTATGCAGCGGGTTTATGCCGACCCGAAATCCGGGTATACCTATGGCGCATTTCCAAAACCATGGGTAAAGATCACCAAATCATATGATTGCCCTTCACCGCGTGAGGAAACGGATTCGCTGACGGACAGCTTGACAAAACCACTTGACACATTGAATAAGCCAACAGCGACACCCGATAAAACAGATACAACAACGCAACCGCCGAATAATAATTAAGTAGTGGAATTCATCGTTACCCCGGCTTAATAAATGTTAAATATTGCCGTTAAATGAGTCAGCATTAAAACTAAACGAGTAATTTTAGCCGCATTCTATTTCATTCCGGTATGAATAAACATTACCTCTGGCCTGTAAAAAAATATTGTCTTCTCTTCGCATTAATTGGGGCTTTGTTGAGCATCAGCCAGCAGTCAAAAGCGCAATATTTTGGACAGAACAAGGTACGCTATAAAAAACTTAAATTTAAAGTTTATAAAACCCCGCACTTCGAGATATACTATTACCTGAAAAACGACAGCATGCTAAAGCGTTTTGCCCAGGAAGCCGAGATTTGGTACACGCTTCACCAGCAAGTTTTCAGGGATACGTTCAGCAAACCAAATCCCATCATACTTTATGCTAATCACCCGGATTTTCAGCAAACATCGGCCATTGATGGCGAAATTGACGTAGGAACCGGCGGTGTTACCGAGGGACTTAAAAACCGGGTGGTAATGCCGGTGATGGAAACCAATGAAATGACACGACATGTGATAGGTCACGAGTTGGTTCATGCTTTCCAATATCACATCCTGCTGGGCAAAGACTCGACAAACTTTGATAACATCAATAATTTGCCGGGCTGGATGATAGAAGGCATGGCGGAGTATCTTTCCCTCGGCAAAAAGGATACCTACACATCCATGTGGATGCGCGATGCATATTTGAACCACGATATACCTACGATTAAAGACCTTACCGAAAGCAACAAATATTTCCCGTACCGGTACGGCGAAGCTTTCTGGTCGTTTATTGGCTCGACTTACGGTGATACCGTGATTGTTCCTTTTTTTAAAAATACCGCGAGGTTTGGATTAGGATATGCCATCAAACGCACGTTCGGATATGATGATAAAACACTGTCGACACTGTGGAAAAATTCGATAGAGCAGGCCTACAAACCTTATCTGAAGGATACGGCTCAAATACCCGTCGGGCACCGGATCATCGACGATAAAAATTCGGGTAAATTGAATGTAGCGCCTGCCATCAGCCCGGACGGAAAATATTTGGCGTTCTTATCAGAGAAGAATTTATTTACGGTCGATCTATTCCTGGCGGACGCAAAAACGGGGCAGGTCATCCGAAAGCTCACGAGCAAGATATCCAGTACGCACATAGATGAGTTTAACTTCATCGAATCTGCGGGGGCTTGGTCTCCTGACAGTAAGCGTTTCGCCTTCAGCGTGTTTAACCATGGCCGCAACCGGATGCTGGTGGTGGATGCGGGAACCGGAACGGTAGTTGATGATGTTTCGATGGGGCACGTAGAGCAATTCAGCAATCTATCATGGTCGCCGGATGGGAATAGTATCGTTTTCCAGGGTTTGGTTGAAGGGCAGGGTGATCTGTACCTCTTCAATTTTAATACAAGGAAAGTTACCCAGCTAACTAATGATAAATACTCGGATTATATGCCCAGCTTCTCCAGGGATGGAAAAAAGATCATTTTTACCAGCGACCGCACCACTTATGATAAGTCGCTAAGCCAGGCCATTACCTTTAACCTGGCCGAACTAGACCTTGAGTCTGGGATGGTTAGAAACATTAAACTGTTCGACGGCGCAAACAATATGAACCCGCAATATTCGTCGGACGGAACACAAATATATTTCCTTTCAGATAGGGATGGCTTCCGCAATATGTACCGCTATACGCTTGCAACAGGGAAACTTGAACAAATGACCAACTTGTTTACCGGCATCAGCGGCATTACCTCCTATTCGCCGGCCTTAAGCATATCTGCCAACAACGACATTGTTTACTCTTATTACCGCGCGCAGAAATACGCCTTATATAATGCAAAGACCTCGGACTTTACACCAATTCCCGTTGACAGCCAGGCAATAGATTTCAGTGCGGGGACGTTGCCGCCATTGCGTTCCGTTGGCGTCGATCTGATCAATTCAAATCTTGAAAATTTCCTTGCTTACCCAAAAATCCCGGCCGATTCCGTTCACAACGTACCTTATAAGCCGCAATTTAAGCTTGACTACCTGGCAAGCAGCGGCGTTGGCGCCCAGGTAAGCCAGTTTGGTACCGGCTTAGTCAGCGGTATCCAGGGTGTTTTTAGCGATATTTTAGGCCGTAACCAGATCTATGCAGGCGTTGCCGTGAACGGCGAGATATACGACGTCGGCGGCGAGTTTGCTTATATCAACCAGGTTGGCCGGTGGAATTTCGGTGCGAGTTTATCGCACATCCCGTTTCAAACGGCCAATTACAGCGCTGTGTCGGGTACCTATAACGTCAATAGTACGACAACCGTTCCCGACGTTGAAGAAAGATTCGACCTGATCCGTATTTTCCAGGACCAGCTCTCGTTATTTACCTCCTATCCTATCACCAAAAAAACACGGTTAGAATTTGGCACCGGGGGTGCTACTTACTATTATAGGGTGGACAGGTACACAACGTTTTATGATACGTCCGGCAATGTGCTGAATTATACACACACAACCGTACCAAATTCAACATACAATAGTGAAACAACTAACAATGGCCTTATTTTAACACCATTTACGATATTTAATGTGAACACTGCCCTGGTGGGCGATAATTCATTTTTTGGCGTGGCATCACCGCTGAACGGCTACCGCTACCGTCTCCAGGCCGAATATGATTTCGGTACCTACCAGTTTTTTGCCCCGACAATTGACCTGCGCGAATATGTACGAGTTGAGCCGGTAACTTTTGCCGCCCGTTTATATGCTTATGGGCGTTTTGGGAATACGGGTACACTCTATCCGCTATATGTAGGTTACCCATTTTTGATCAGGGGATATGAAGCACAAACTTTTTATGGCAGCGGCAATACCACATCAACCAATGGCTTTACCATCGATCAGCTGTCCGGCGATCGTATCGCTGTAGCAAATTTCGAGGTTCGGCTGCCCTTAACCGGACCGGAACGGTTATCGCAGTTTAAATCCAGGTTTCTGTTTACCGAGTTTAACGTATTTTTTGACGCCGGTTTAGCCTGGAATGCCGGCGACCAGATCAAACTGGCCATGGGCCCTGACGTAATTGGTTACACGCCGGAAGTCGACCAAAATGGGAACCCCATTTTAGGTGCAAATGGCAAGCAGTTGGAACAGGCGGAATACAACCCGGACCAGCGGGTACCTGCCTTGAGCGCCGGCATTTCGGTTAGGGTGAATGTTTTCGGTGCTTTTGTGCTCGAGCCTTATCTCGCTTATCCGTTTAACCGGACGGACATCAGCAAACCGGTATTTGGCCTTGGATTTACGCCGGGATGGTAAAGGTTTGCCTTGTTGCAACACTGTCAGTTAAATTCTTACAAAAATTTGACGCCAAATAAACTATTGGGTGACTTACTGGTCATAACCGGCAAATGTTTTTACTTAGTTTTGCCGCATGAAAAAATGGATAGTGTTTATTTGGTTGTTGTTGAGTGGATCTGTGCTATTGGCCCAAAGTAACACTGCCGTTAGCCCGGTAATTGATTCGGTAAAAGCGAAATGGGGTAAAGTAAAAATTGTTGACGGCGCCGAAATGACTTCATCAAATGATATTGTCGAAAATATCGCCCAATCCAAAGAATATACTACACTTACTTCAGTTATTGAGGATGCAGGCTTAACAGAAACTTTTAAGAGCAAAGGCCCGATCACAGTGTTCGCCCCTACCAACCAGGCCTTTGATAAAATGCCGGCGGGCCAGCTGGATACCCTGTTAAAACCCAACCATAAATTAGATTTGAGTTACCTGCTTACTTACCATGCCATAGCGGGCCGGCTCACTGCGAGGGACATCGCCCGCAAAATCAATGCAAACAATGGCGAGGCGACTTTTACAACCATTGCCGGAAGCAAGTTGATTGCTAAAATTGATGAGAATCGAAATATCGTATTGATTGATGAAAATGGTAATGAAAGTATTATCAGCAGGTTCGACATACCCCAAAGCAACGGGATATTGCATATCGTGACGGCTGTATTATTGCCGAAGCCCAGGGCGATATAAAATAAACTTAAGCATGACAATCCTGTATAGTACTGTTTCCGTATTTATTTTTGTAAGGGAAATGGATCTTTTACGACTACAATCCAAAACTTAAAATAATGAAGAAATTGACTTTAGCGGTAATACTGGTAAGTATGATAGCCGCATTCGGGTGTCAGCAAAGCATCGGCCAGCAACTGAAACAAAAGGACCCGAAAAGAAAAATGAGTAAAACTCCGGCCGAATGGAAAAAAATATTGACCCCGAATCAATATTATATTATGGTGGAAAGCGGCACCGAGCAGCCTTTCCAAAACGCTTATTATAATAACCATGTAAAGGGTGTTTATAAAAGCGCGGCTACTGGTGAAGTGTTATTTACCTCGGATGATAAATTTGAAAGCGGGACCGGGTGGCCCAGCTTTGTAAAACCTGTAGATCCTAACAAAATTGAAATTGTAAAAGACGACAGCTACGGCATGACGCGCGATGAAGTGATCGAGAAAAGCACCGGCCTTCACCTGGGCCACGTGTTTGATGATGGCCCCGCTGACCGCGGCGGTAAAAGGTATTGCATGAATTCGGGCGCTTTTATATTTGTTAAACAGTAGCCATTTTTCTTGACGGGCTTAACGATGGGCGGAGCTGGGGACGGACCCTTAGCCCGCTTTCGTATTTTAAGCCGGCGGTCAGGTCAATCCAGTCAGGGTTTACAGGCCTGATCATTTTTTCCTTTTGCGGGCGGGTAAAAGTGCTCACAGTTTTAAACCTATCCATAGCCTGCTCTTCGTTTCCCATCTCTTCAAAATACACCAGGCGGTTTAGCTGGTTGGCATTATCAAAAAACAAAGTAGGCATCTGGCGGTAAAAATCAAGCGTTTTCAACAGGTCCGAACACAGGCCAACATGCAGGTTATTGCGGTTTCTATCGGTGATAATGTAGATAAAGCGTTTCATCTTGATAAATAAATTTTGGTGGTTTAAAAATAATTACTAATTTTATGAGCATAAAGATACTAATATTTTTAGCAATTCCAAATTTTATGTCAAAAATTCCTTCAAATATTAAATTTCTTCGCAAGAAGAAAGGCCTTACCCAGCAGCAGTTTGCTGACGCGGTAGGTATAAAAAGATCACTTGTAGGCGCTTACGAAGAAGAAAGGGCCGATCCGAAGTACGATCTGCTAAAAAAAATAGCATTATTTTTTGATGTGTCGATCGATGACTTTATCAACGAAACGATAAACGAAAAATGGACGCCAAAGCCGAAGGGCAACCCGGCTAACCTGCGTGTTTTAAGTATTTCGGTGGATAAAGAGGATAATGAAAACATCGAAATGGTGCCTTTAAAAGCCAGCGCCGGTTACCTGAATGGTTATGCCGATCCGGAATACGTGGCGCAGCTGCCCAAGTTTTACCTGCCGATGTTTAAGCAGGGCACTTACCGCGCGTTTGAAATAAAAGGCGATTCGATGCTTCCGCTGGTATCCGGCACAATTATTATAGGCGAGTATGTCGAAAATTGGGCCGATGTAAAGCCGGCTGACACCTACGTGATCATTTCCAAAAGCGACGGCATCGTTTACAAACGGGTCGGCAATAAGTTTAAGGAAACGAAAAAACTAAAACTGATGTCGGATAACCCGGTTTATGAGCCGTACGAAATTAACGGGGATGACGTGCTCGAAATCTGGAAAGCAAAAGGCTACATTTCAACCCATTTCCCCGAACCAACACCTGAACCCACCCTGGAGAGCCTCACCAGCATGATGGCGCAGATGCAGCGGTCTATATCGGGTTTGAGTAAAAATTGAGTTGGTTCATGGTTCATAGTAGCCGCAAATGTTATTTCGGCTATGTACCATGAACTATGAACCATGGACTATAAGCCATTCCGCAACAATTAAGTTACCATGTTGTTATTAAACCTTTATCCTGCTATCTTTATCAAAACATTAAAAACTGAAAAGTAATGAGAAAGATTTTGTTAACATGCTGTCTTCTGCTAGGAATTGCAGCAGCAAGCCATGCCCAGGGCATGCAACGAATGACACCCGAAGATAGGGCAAAGAATTTACAGACGCAGCTAAAGCTCACTGACGATCAAACTGCTAAAGTAACCGCTATTTATAAAGCCCAGGCTGTAAAAAGAGATAGCATCCGTACCGCTGCTAATGGCGACAGGGATGCGATGCGGGCCGCGATGATGCCCTTAATGCAGTCGACCAATGCGCAAATTAAGGCTGTTTTAACTCCTGACCAGGCTACTGCTTATGATAAAATGCTGGCTGATCAGCGCGCCAGGATGCAACAAGGCGGTGGTGGTGGCGGCGGCGGAAACTAAGCCCCATTTGCGCTAAATAAAATTTATTTAAAGCGTCCCCTTAAGCCGGGACGCTTTTTTTATTTTAGCAGAAATTATAAACATTGAAGCCGGCGAAGAGATTTATTGATACAAGACTGAATGAGCGCCGGAGCGCAGGAAATTACCGTAGACTGCAAACCCAAAATAACCTGATTGATTTTTGCTCGAATGATTACCTGGGTTTTGCACGTTCAGCTTTTTTAAAAGATAAAATTGATGGCGAAATAAAGCAAACAGGCATTATTTCCAACGGTTCAACAGGATCAAGGCTATTAACCGGCAATTCGCGCTATGCCGAAGAATTGGAACAGTACCTGGCCTCACTTTATGACTGTGAGGCAGCGTTGATCTTCAATTCGGGCTATGATGCAAACATTGGGTTGTTCAGCTCACTTGCCCAACGCGGCGATACCATCATTACAGACGAGTTGGTACACGCATCCATCATCGACGGTGCAAGGCTAAGCTATGCCAACCGCTATATTTTTAAACATAACGACCCGGCCAGCCTTCAAAAAAAACTGGAACACGCCAAAGGCAATTGCTATGTCGCTATTGAAAGCGTATATTCCATGGATGGCGACACGCCACCGATCAGAGAAATATCAGACCTGACCGAAAAGCACAGCGCTAACCTGATAGTAGACGAAGCGCATGCAGTGGGTTTATATGGATTAGGCCTGGTTGATAAGGAAATAAAAGACCGGGTTTTTGCCCGCGTAGTTACTTTCGGGAAAGCACTCGGCTGCCATGGTGCGGTAGTATTAGGTAGCCAGCTTTTGAAGGATTACCTGGTAAACTTTGCGCGCTCATTTATTTATACTACTGGCCCTACCCTTCACCAATTAGCATCGATAAAAGTGGCGCTTGAATTATTGATGCATTCATCAGCTGTAATTGAATCGCTAAAAGATAACATAACGCTTTTTAAACAAAACCTGCATCCAGCGGCAAAGAATATGCTAATCTTTAGCAACAGTGCCGTCCAATGCGTGTTGTGCAATAACAATGAAACGGCAAAACAGATGGCCGCCGGCCTGCAAAATGCCGGCCTGGATGTGCGTGCTATCTTAAGCCCCACGGTACCGGCAGGAGGTGAACGAATAAGGATATGTTTACATTCGTTTAATACGCCCGTAGAGATATATTTGCTAACCAATTTTATAAACAATTTTATTAATGCCAGGTAAGCCCATTTTTGTAACCGGCATAGGTACCGGGATTGGAAAGACAATTGTATCAGCCATATTGGTTGAAAAATTAAAGGCCGACTATTGGAAACCTATTCAGTCCGGTGATTTGCATGACAGCGATACCACCAAAGTAAAAAGCCTGGTAACGAACAGCAATTCCCGTTTTCATGAAGAAGCTTATCGTTTATCACAGCCTTTTTCTCCGCATAAATCGGCAGCGATTGACGGGGTAAACATTGATCCGGAACAAATCATTTTACCGGTTACAGATAACCAACTGATTATAGAAGGCGCCGGTGGCCTGATGGTGCCGCTAAATAATAATTTTTTGATGATCGACCTGATCAAACAGCTTGGAGCGGAAGTGGTCCTGGTTTCGCAAAATTATTTGGGCAGTATCAATCATACCATCTTATCCATTTACGCCTTAAAAAAAGAAGAGATTATTGTTAAAGGGATCATTTTTAACGGGGCAAAAGATATTTACTCAAAAGATTTTATACTCGAATACTCCGGCCTGCAGGAACTCGGCCATATCCCCCAATACACTGCTGTTGATAAAAACACCGTAATTGATGCAGGCAATTTTATTGGATTATGAGTCTATGGACTATCAACAATCCCCATTTGCTAAACAGAAGAATTTATCCAATTTAGCATTGCAAAAAATACAATATGAAAAACATTACCGTGATCGGCTCTGGTACTATGGGCAATGGCATTGCACACACCTTCGCCCAATATGGATTTAAAGTAGCTTTGGTTGATATCAACAAAGACGCGCTTGACCGGGCAATCCGTACAATAGGCAATAACCTCGATCGCCAGCTTAAAAAGGGTGTCATCGATGAAGCAATAAGTGCTGCGACCTTAAACCGCATAACCGTTTCCACGGATTTGCAGGATGCAGTATCAGGCGCAGACCTGGTGATTGAGGCCGCTACAGAAAACAAAGACATAAAACTAAACCTGTTTAAACAACTAAGCAGCTTTTGCAAAGATGAAGCGATACTGGCGTCCAATACCTCATCCATTTCAATAACACAGATCGCGTCGGTAACAAAAAACCCGGAAAACGTGATTGGGATGCACTTTATGAACCCCGTGCCTTTAATGAAATTGGTTGAAGTGATCCGCGGGTATGCAACTACCGACGAGGTGACCAAAAAGATCATGGACCTGTCGGTACAATTAAACAAAACCCCGGTTGAAGTAAACGATTACCCCGGTTTTGTGGCTAACCGCATTTTAATGCCCATGATAAGCGAAGCGGTTTATACTTTGTATGAAGGTGTTGCCGGTGTTGAAGAGATTGACACAGTGATGAAACTGGGTATGGCCCACCCAATGGGCCCGCTGCAATTAGCCGATTTTATTGGCTTGGACGTTTGCCTGTCTATTCTGAATGTGCTGTATACAGGCTTTGGCAACCAAAAATATGCTCCCTGCCCATTATTGGTCAATATGGTAAGTGCCGGGCATCTTGGTGCTAAGTCTGGAAGCGGTTTTTATGCTTATACCCCAGGCAGCAAGGAATTGAAAGTATCGGCCAAGTTTGCATAAACTTCCTTTCTTTCTTCAAAATCAAACAGATACGACCCCCCGGGGGTGCCGTTTGCCTGGCAAAAATCAATAAAATCAAACCTTTTTTTTAAAGTATTGTTCATAGCTTAATCGTTTAATATTATATACCAATGAAAACAATATCGAAATTTGGATTGATGATCGCGCTTGCAGGGTCGCTTTTTATGTCGGCCTGCGCGGGGAGTTATTATGTAACTGCACAACCTGTCGAGCCGGTTTACGAAAGGCCGGCCGTGCCATATGCGGGCGCCGTTTGGATTGACGGCGAATGGACCTGGAGTGGTGGATCATATGTGTATGTTCGCGGCCACTGGGACCGTCCAAGAGCTGGACGCACCTGGGTTCGCGGTAATTGGGAACGCACCAGCCGTGGTTATCGCTGGCACAGGGGCCATTGGGGATAGTAAGAGTAGCAGTAGCAGTTGTGATAAAACTAACTGCTACTGCCACTTTTTTTACATCCTTTCCGGCACCTCTATGCCCAACAGCTTCATGCCTTTATTGATCACTTTCCCTGCAGCGGCAGACACCTGTAGTCTGAATTGCCTGGATGGCTCATCTTCAGCACTAAGTATGGTTATTTCGTGGTAGAACTTGTTATACGTTTTAGCCAGCTCATAAATATAATTGGCAATTAATGCAGGGCTGTATGCCTCAGCACTTTGCTTAATAATTTCCGGGAATTGAATAAGCAAAATGATCAGGTCCCGCTCTTCTTTCAGCAATCGCTGGTATAATTTAGTTTCGTCCGGCTTCAATTCACCTGCTTTCCTTAAAACAGAACGTATCCGTGCGTGCGTATATTGAATAAATGGCCCCGTATGCCCGTCGAAATCGACGGATTCGTTCGGATCAAATAAAAGACGCTTCTTCGGATCTACTTTTAACAAAAAGTATTTCAAAGCGCCCATACCAATCATATGGAAAAGCTGCATTTTTTCCGCTGGGCTAAAGCTGTCCAGCTTACCCCTGGTTTCGGTTTGGGTTTTGGCAGTCTGCTCCATTTCGTCCATCAGGTCGTCGGCATCTACCACCGTCCCTTCACGTGATTTCATTTTGCCCGAGGGCAGGTCAACCATACCGTAGGACAAATGGTATAAACCAGTTGCCCAGGGTTTGCCTAACCGTTTAAGGATAGTAAACAATACCTTAAAATGATAGTCCTGCTCGTTACCCACTACATAAATAGACCAATTCATGTGGAAGTCATTATACTTGAGTTGGGCAGTACCTAAATCCTGGGTCATATAAACCGAGGTGCCATCCGAGCGTAACACCAATTTTTGATCAAGCCCCTCGTCGGCCAGGTCTATCCAAACGGAATTATCTTCTTTTCGGAAAAACACTCCTTTTTCAAGCCCCTCATCAATAATATCCTTGCCTAACAGGTAGGTATCCGATTCATAATAAAACTTGTCGAAGCTAACACCCAGCTTTTTGTAGGTTTCGGCAAAACCGGTATAAACCCAGGCATTCATCTTTTTCCATAGGCTGATCACCGCTTCATCGCCTGCCTCCCATTGTTGAAGCATTTCCTGCGCTTCTCTGATTAAAGGCGCGTTCTTTTTGGCCTCCTCTTCGGTCTGCCCACCGGCTTTCAGTTCTTCAATCTGCACTTTATACTCCCGGTCGAAGATCACATAGTATTTACCAACCAAATGATCGCCTTTCATCCCCGTTGATTCAGGTGTTTCGCCATTGCCCCATTTTTGCCAGGCCAGCATGGATTTACAGATATGGATACCCCGGTCATTTACCAGGTTAGTTTTGATTACCTCGTACCCTGCCGCAGCTAATATTTCAGCTACAGAAAATCCCAATAGATTATTTCGTACGTGGCCCAGGTGCAGCGGCTTATTGGTATTGGGCGACGAATACTCAACCATCACCCGCTGGCCGTTAGGTTTAAACAGGCTAAAAGTGGGCGATAAAACTTCGTCGTGTAATTGTCCAAGCCAATAGCTGTCTGACAGCGAAATATTCAGGAAACCCTTAATTACGTTAAAGCCTGAAACGTCCGTCAATTCATCTTTCAAAAAAGCGCCAATCTCATTCGCGGTTTGCTCCGGTGATTTTTTAGAGAATTTAGTAAAAGGGAAAGTTACTATCGTAACATGTCCTTCAAACTCCTTTCGGGTTTCCTGCAGGTTGATATCTCCTTCTGAGACATCGGTGTTATATAAGTGTTTGATTGCTTTTATAGTAGCAGCAACAATAAAATTCATAGCCGGCAAAAATAGTTAATTTAGTCCGAAAGTCCGGAAAGTCGGCAAAGTCCGAAAGACGCTTCCGCTTTCCGAACTTCGATCTGCCATATTCTTACTTTTCCGACTTTACTGACTTTCGGACTTTCGGACTTTCGGACTTCTTCCATATCTTTGCCCCCGAATTATAAACCCTTTATGCCATTAAACAACAGTGATTTTAAGTTAGATGTGACGTCTGAAATTGGCAATTTACGTGCCCTGCTCATCCATAGCCCCGATAACGGGCTCGGCAAAGTGGTGCCGTCAAAGGCACAGGACTGGCTTTTTGAAGATATTGTGCACCTGGAAACCATGCGCAAAAACGAATATGATTACTATGTAAAGCTGCTGATGTATTTCCTGGATCCCGAAAAGATCAAAGGCAAATTGAAGGAGGTGGATGACGAAAAAAACAAACGCGCTTTTTTTAAACCCGATGATAAGGATTTCCACGCTTCTAATAAAGTAATTGAAATTCAAACCTTACTAGCTGATATTTTGCATGAGGACGACATCCGAAAAAAGCTGGTCGCTTCCGTTTGCGCAATAGAAAGCGTGAATTACCGCGTGCAACTACGATTGATCGAAACAGAACCAGTTGAACTGGCCAAGATCATTATTTCCGGTTCGCTGAACCGCGACGAAATGATCTTCGCCCCTATCCCCAACCTGATTTTTTCAAGGGATATCGGCGTGGCGATCAACAATTTTATGCTGCTGAACAAACCGGCCAAAAAAGCCAGGGCGCGCGAGACATTGCTGGCAAGGTACATTTTTTTCAACCACCCCCTTTTTGCGGCCTATCGAAATAATATCCTCGAGATTCCGGAACAGGTAGGACATTTCCTTCGCCCCGGCGAAGACAATGAACAAAAGACGACGCTTGAAGGCGGTGATGTAATGATGGTTAGCCCGCGGCATTTAATTATTGGCTGCAGCGAGCGTACATCCATCAGCGGCGCCAATGAAGCGGTGAAGCTGTTGTTTGAGCACGATGTGGTAAACAAGGTGACCATTGTAAAAATTCCGCATAAGCGTGACTATATGCACATCGATACCATTTTTACCCAGGTAAAGCGTAATATGTGGGTTTTGTTGCATTCGCTTGCTATAAACGAGGGGTATGCGGGCCGCCACGAGCCGGCAACCTGGTTTGCGGATAAAAAAAGCAAGGATAAGGTTGAGATCGTTCAGTTTGAAAAGGGCAAAAAACCTGCGGCCTTCGACACGATCGAAGATCTTTTAAGCAACATCAGCGAAAATGACCTCCAAAGCAAAAAGAAAACGAAGTTTATTTACTCAGGCAATGATGTTTTCCCTTTTGATTCCCGCGAACAGTGGACCGATTCGTGCAACTTACTTGCCCTTAAAGAAGGCGTTGTTTTAGGTTACGACAGGAACGATAAAACCGTCGAAGCATTTAAAGAACACGGCTTTGAAGTGATCGGGGTGAAAGAATTGCTCAAAAAATTTGAGAATGATGAGCTTGACCCTGAAACGATGAAAAACACGTTGATCCTGATGCCGTCTTCGGAACTTTCCAGGGCGCGCGGCGGTTTTCATTGCATGAGCATGCCGCTTTTAAGAGATAAGATCGTCTGAACCATGATTCGTAGGATTAAAAGATTGAAGGATTTTAAATTTTCAAAATCATGACCATCCTTAAATCCTAAAAATCATGGTTCAGACTAACTACCAATGAACGATGAACCAATCGACCAACCACATCCTGATGATCCGACCGGTTGCTTTCGGATTTAACGAGCAAACGGCCGAAAGCAATGCCTTTCAAAACAAGAATGCCCAACATGAAAGTGCCAACCAACAAGCCCGGCAGGAGTTTGACGGCATGGTGAGTATCCTTCGTGAAAATGGTGTTGACGTTACCGTTGTCGATGATACACTTGAACCTCACACGCCCGATTCCATCTTCCCAAACAATTGGGTGTCATTCCATTCCGACGGGCAGGTTTTTCTGTATCCCATGCAGGCCGAAAACCGCCGCCTGGAGCGCAGGGAAGATATAATCAATGGCTTGGAGGACAATTTTAAAGTAAAACACGTGATTGACCTGAGCCGCTTTGAGGAAGAACACAAATACCTGGAAGGTACCGGCAGTATGGTGCTCGACCGGGAAAATAAGATCGCTTATGCCGGCATCTCCCCTCGTACTGACCGCGAGGTGCTGGGCGTGTTTTGTGACCAGGCAGGTTATACCGCGGTTACTTTCGATGCCGACGACGAAAAGGGCCAGGCCATTTATCATACCAACGTTTTAATGTGCATTGGAAGCGGCTTTGCAACAATCTGCCTGGACAGCATTCCCAACCGGCACGAAAAACAGGTAGTTAAAGATTCGCTCTTATCAACCCACAAAGAAATTATAGACATTTCTTTTGACCAGATGAACCATTTTGCCGGCAACATGCTGGAGGTGAAAAACAAAGTCGGTGAAACGCTGATCGTAATGTCAAAAAATGCTTATGACGGCCTGCTCGAAGATCAGAAAAGCACCCTCAAAAAATACGGCAAGCTCGTTCATGCTGATATAAATACTATCGAGACTATCGGCGGTGGAAGCGCAAGGTGCATGATGGCGGAGGTGCATTTACCTGTCGGCTCATAGTTCATGGTTCATAGCCGAAGATATTCGTTTAAACCTTCAGTTGCAGCTACCATGAACTATGCACTAAAATCAACAAATTTAACCTAAACATATGGTGCATATTTCGGTTTAAAATTTACATTTGCGCAAAATTTTTTCAGAATGCAGAGCTACGAAGAGTTTCTTGACCTGAGTGTGGGTTTCCCTCAGGAAGGTTTTGAGATCATTGAGGATGAACTTTACTTCCACGACCTCAATTTAATGGAAATGATCGAGACCTATGGCACACCGCTGAGGTTCACGTACGTGCCCATCATCTCCAAAAAAATACAGCAGGCTAAACTGCTTTTCCAACAGGCAATTGTGAAGAACAATTATCGCGGCAGCTATAAATACTGTTACTGCACCAAAAGCTCGCATTTTAAACATGTGGTTGAGGAAGCGCTGAAAAACGATATTCACCTGGAAACGTCGTCGGCCTTTGATATGCCGATGATTGATATTCTGGAAAAGAAAGGCGCTGTAAATAAGGATGTTACGGTAATTTGTAACGGTTTCAAAACCTTCCAGTACAAAACCTATATTATCGATATGCTGCATGATGGTTTTAAAAACATCATCCCGGTACTGGACAACAAAGAGGAATTTAACCTGTATGACGACGAGGTGGAACTGGATACGCCTTGTAACCTCGGTATCCGTATCGCCTCAGAAGAGCAGCCTACCTCGCAGTTCTATACCTCGCGTTTAGGTATCCGCATGGAAGATGTGATCGATTTTTATTACAACAAAATTGAGGCTAACCCCTACTTTAAGGTAAAGCTGCTGCATTTCTTTATCAATTCCGGCATTTCCGATACCCCGTACTACTGGAACGAGCTGGAAAAATATGTTACCCTGTACTGCAAGTTCAAAAAGATAAACCCTGACCTGGATACGCTGGATATAGGCGGCGGTATGCCTTTTAAGGATTCGCTGGTGTTTGATTTTGATTATGAGTACATGATCAACGAAATTGTGAGCCGGATAAAGGAAATTTGTGCAGAGAATGACACCGTTGAGCCGGATATCATTACCGAGTTTGGTAAGTACACTGTAGCT
>Ga0302192_10000907_pt1 | contig 18582 bp, 20 predicted proteins | sample II_Bog_E3_2_FD_200230 | JGI IMG/M metagenome (GOLD analysis project Ga0302192, IMG submission 200230) | Peat permafrost microbial communities from Stordalen Mire near Abisko, Sweden - II_Bog_E3_2 | ecosystem: Environmental > Terrestrial > Soil > Wetlands > Peat | place: Sweden: Abisko...
GTCCTCCTCTGACGCTGAGTTCTAGACAAACCCAACCTATCAGAACGGCGCAGCCTTACCTCTATACCTGACCTACTACCGATTTTCCTGTCTTGGACAATAGTGATGTGCCGTATGAGGATTATGTTGGGGTCGAAGTTTGCATGGGTTTGTTTTGAGAAAGATGTTTCGTCTTTCCTCCACGTCAATGATGTGGCGGTTGGCCCTGTCGATCTTTAGTTGCGCTGATGGAAATTCTCGCATGGTCAGGACTCGTTCTGCTTCGATTCGATTTCGCCGATTTTGGCTTCCAGTCGATCAATGCGCTGAATGATTTTATCTCCAGTTTTGTCGATGGCCCAGCTAATCCAGCCAACGGCAAATAATAATGTAAGGATGAGTTGCCAGTCTTTCATACGATTTCACGATTCCTTTCGTTTGAAATTGCATGAAAATTACACCTGAAAACCTGTACGAAGAAAGGAGAAAATATGGCAGGACATTTTGAAGAGGTGTTAGTTATACCTGAAAACGTTGAAATCATACGCCAAATGCTTTCTCGTCCAATGCGGGTCCGTCGATGGGAACGAATCCGAATCGGATTTCGTGATATGGAAAGAAAAATGCGAGCGATTTTGGCGCAGTTGCTTGGCCAGCGGTCTTGAGCGCCATAGTGATAAGCGTTTGGCTCTCAACCCAAATTCCACCCGCTTCTACGCCGAGCAGCTTTACACTTTGAAAGAGTTTTGGATCGATGGCGGGAATTGCGAGAACGATTACCTGGCCGACATAATCAGAGAGTTGCATTTTGGTTTTCTCCCGGTTGAACCTGCGGGAGAATTGTAAACGTATTGCGGTATGATTGACGAATGAAGCCACCGCCCGACAATCCCGAATTCGCTCGATTTACGGAAGCCATGCGGCACATTATGGGAGTGTCTAAAATCGCCATGACGCGGCGGAAAGAATCCGCAAAGAGAAAAGGGAAACAGACTAAGACTTTGCCAGTTTCCCCCGATTCTGCCGTTTCAAGTTCTGTTTCCACTTCTCAAGTTTAGGCACTACTCGCCGCGTCTGTCTTGCCGGTTAACTCAGCATACGTTAGCCGCTTCCCGGCGATCTGAGAGACGGCCAGGACGAATCGGTCCCTATCGTCCAAAGGATTATCCTTTGTCGCCCGGTTGTTGTATCGGAAAACCTGCTCATCCACGTAGCGGTCAAGGTGAAAAGGTTCAACCGCAATATATGTGCCGGTCAAACCCCGTTTGAGCAAGGACCAAAAATTGTCAATGCCTTGAGTAGAGACCTGCCCGCGTACATATTCCTTCATATGGTTGACGGTTTCGTGGACGTAAAAGCCTTGCCCTAGCCGGTCGTATCCCGTTCCCTGATCTGTGTAGACGGTAGAGCCGTCTTCGATTGCTTGGATAATCTCCCGTTGCAGGGTTTCCCGTTTGACGTTAGGAACCATCTTTGCTCTGACCTTCCGTGCATCCCTGTCAAGCATCCCCATGACAATCGTTTTATCTTCGCCGCGCTGTGCGAGTTGCCTTTTCAGCCGTCTGCTACGGTGCATCTTGCGCGGGTCAGGACCGATAAAGGTTTCATCCACTTCAACGGGACCGCCGTCATTCCCGCCCAGTTTGCTCCAATTGCAATCCTTGAGCGCAAGGCGGATTCGATGGAGCATAAACCATGCCGTCTTTTGCGTCACTTCCAAATGCCGCATGATCTCGTAAGAGCTAATGCCATTTTTGCAATTCACAACCAGCCAGACGGCGGTCAGCCATTTATCGAGCGGGATAGGAGAATCCTCAAATACGCTCTGCGTCTTGACGCTGAATTGTTTGTGGCAATCCTTTGCCATACATTTCCAGATGCGGCGAGAGGATAAATAGGAAACCCGTCTACCTTCACAGTGCGGGCATATAACGCCGCTCGGCCAGCGCATCGCGGCAACGAAATCCACACACACGTCAGGGTCCGCGAAATACCGCGTTGCCTGCAAAAGACTCTTGGGTAATCCTGCGCCTTGTTTCATAGCAAAACCATTCTAGCAAATGGTGCATGGTGTGTCAACTATATTTATGCCGTTGCAACTTATTTAATTACAACAACTTAAATGAATATTGACGAGATCGATCCTGAAAAATCGGCATTTGGCAAGGTTTCTTCCCGAGGGCTTGGCCTTGTTCCGGGCGGATCACGAGCGAATCGGAGCTTGAGTCTGAGTCGTCGCTAAACGGGCGGACCCCAGTACATTGGCTAAAGCTTGGGCCACTGGCGATCCTCCCCGCTTTGTCCCGCCCGGATCCGACGCTGATTCAACTCATGCTTGAAAGTGCCAGGCTGCAGGCCTTCAGCGAAACGCGTCGGCTTTTGGACCTTGACCTTAGCTTGGTCGGCTTCATGGAAAATGCGATACGCCGGTGCTTGTCGCATCGTGGGTAATATTCGCCCTACACTAGCCTACGCTGAATCCATGGCCTGCCAGGATCTCCAGCACCGGGTCTACATATCGTTCCAGTGCCGCCATGGCTAGCATTGCCAGTTCCTGGAGGAAGACTTGCAGACTACCCTGCCCAGAAAGCTCTGCTTCGCTTCACCGGACAAGGTGGTCGAGTTGGCTGTACGCCGGCGCAGGCCGCCTTGGCCTGGGTGCTCGCCGAGGGTGAAGATATTGTCCCATACCGGGAACCAAGCACACGCGCTATTTGGAAGAGAACGTCGGGGCCTTGAAGGTCCGGTTGACGCCTGAACAGCTTGGCCGGCTGAATGCGGCTTTCCCGATGGGCGTGACGGTCGGAACTCGATACCACGAGCAAGGCATGCGCGCCATTAATATATAGCCATGGAGACCCATGACAAAGTAGCCCTTGTCGCCGGTGCTGCTGGTCGTGACGTTGGCTCGTCCCTTGAGGGCGGTTGTCAGCAGAACCACAGGGCCGGGTCCGAGTAATTGGTAGACCTTCGAGAGGGGCAGATCCTTCATGGCGTTTGCAACTCCTGATAACCATCTGCTGCTTGCCGGTCTCCCGCTCACCACGATTGTTTCGTATCAGAGAACTGATCTGTTCCGTGCTCCTCGGCCCTTGTTAGTTCTCGATCTCGATCTCCGGATACATTCTCCGTACTGCCGTCACCACCGCGGCGTGCTCGGGTTTTCCACTCGATCGGGCCAAGGCATCGCGGGCGTATGTGGCGTCTTCGATCGGATAGCGGCGGGTTTCAGGAAACACGAAATCGCCCTTGGGAAGGCTCTTCCGTCTCGCATCGATAAGCTTCGTCATATTGATTCCTCCGGCCTTCCCTTTGAAGAAGACGCTGGCTGAGTTGGCTAAAGGGTGAGGAGATCCCCCGCCTCTGGCGGGGTGGCAGTAGCAGTTTGACATTTACGGGAGTCCATCCAAGAAACTCCTTGCGTGAGCCGACCAAAGCACATGCGAAGGAGAAACCGGATGGACCAATTGGAGAGTCTAAGCCACTCCGTATGGGAGTGCAAATACCACGTATCATTCATTCCCAAATGCCGGCGGCGGGTGCTGTATGAAGGGTTGCGGCAGCATTTGGGCGAAGTCTTCCGCCGCCTGGCGGAGCAGAAGGAGAGTCGGGTTCTGGAAGGCCACCTGATGCCAGACCATGTGCATATGCTGCTTTCGATTCCGCCCAAGTATGCGGTGTCGGAGGTGGTGGGTTTTATAAAGGGCAAGAGCGCGATCCACCTGGCCCGGACGTACGGAGAGCACAAGCAGAATTTTACCGGGCAGCATTTCTGGGCACGAGGATACTTTGTGTCCACCGTGGGACGCGATGAGACAGCGATACGCGAATACATCCGCAACCAGGAAGTCGAGGACAAGCGACTGGACCAGTTGCGGATGTGGAAGTAGCCGCCCATAAGGCGGCCACAATAACATCGGGGCCGCGTCAGCGACCCCGCTCAAGCCGCTTTGAGCGGCTCACACCGTAAAGCCTCCGGCTCTGCCGGAGGATACTTACAGGGGAAGTCCTGGGCGGACCACATGCACAGCTTTCACTTTTTCGCCTGCCCCTGTTTCCGCTTTGGTGGAGTCAGCCGTTGCCACATCGAATTGCTCGGAGTGCTTCAGAGCTTCCCGAGAAAGTTCGTGAGCTTGATTGCTCAGTTCGTGAGCGGTTCGATGATCTGTTTTGCCATGAGCGACTGCTGCGACGGCGTGAGCGTGGGATGCGAGATTGTGAAGTTCTTCGGCCTGATCGTGCGAACTCTGAGGCATGGTGTACTCCTTGCCTCTTCGATGCAAACCGTCAGGCAAGGATCGACGTTTAATTCACCAACTTAGGCGGGTGCGAGTGTCCCCCACAGTCTGGATTCTAGGATCTGAAATTGCGTCAACTCAATTGGCGACAGGCCACAGTCCTCATCCAGCTCCGTTTGACTCACCGACGAGCGGGTTCCTACGGATAAGTCCTGGCAGACCCGTTCCCAAGCAAAAGGTCAAATCAATGGAAGTTATGTGAGGCGATCGGGACATCGGTAATATTGAGCGGTTCAAGGTGATGTGCTTTGACGTGAATCACGCCGTCGGTATTCTGTACGGTGCCTGCGATGAGTAGAAAACGATTGCGGGTGACAATCAGCCGGTCGCGCTCAAAAACATCGGGCGCAAGGATGATGTTGGCGATACCGGCTTCGTCTTCAAGAGAAAGGAAGACAAATCCCTTAGCGGTGCCGGGACGCTGGCGGGCAATGACGCAGCCAGCGATGCGGATGGGCGCATTCGCAAGGCAAGCCGACAGATCAGTAGCGGAAAGAATGTTGTTCGCGTGTAACGCGGCTCGATGATAGGCCATGGGGTGCGGTCCGGTGGTGATGCCAACGCCTGCATAATCAGCCGTTAGTCGTTCATCGGTGGTCATCGCGACCAACGGAGTGGATTGCGAACTGGATTGCAGAGTCTGCGCAATGCCACGCAACAGAGGGCCGACAGGACGGCCTGCCTCTTCCACCTGCCAGAGTGCATCGCGGCGATGCTCCACCTGATTGAGTGGGTTCAGTGCACCGACGCGAGCCAGAAGAACCAGCTCCTTACGATTGAGTGCGGGAACACGGTGAGCTAACTCACCCACGGACGCGAACGGACCGTGCAGGTTGCGCTCGGCAAGCAGAGTTTCGATGGATGTGTCGCGCATTCCGCGCGCATAGTTGAAGCCGATACGCAGCGAGAGTGAGTGGTCGGCTTCTTCTTCAAGTGAGCAGATCGCAAGCGAACGCTGCACATCGATGGGCCGTACGCGCAATCCGTGGCGTTGCGCATCTTTGATGAGAACGGCGGGTGAATAGAAGCCCATCGGCTGATTGTTGAGCAGCGCACAGGTGAAGGCTGCGAGAAAATGTACCTTGAGATAAGCCGATGCGTAGGCGATCAGTGCAAAGCTGGCGGCGTGAGATTCCGGAAATCCATACATGGCAAATGATGAGATGCTGTGCACAATGTTGTCTTGCGCTTCGGGGCTAATGCCGTTGCGGGTCATCCCGGCGCGCAGACGGCCTTCCAAATTTTTCATGCGCTCCATGGAGCGGCGCATACCGACGGCGCGACGCAACTCATCGGCCTCCGCGCCAGTGAAGTTGGCGATGGCCATCGCCATGCGCAGCAGTTGCTCTTGAAAGAGCGGAACACCAAGCGTGCGCTTCAGCACCGGCTCTAGTGAAGGATGCGGATAAGTGACTTCTTCTTTCCCTTGGCGACGGCGCATGTACGGATGCATCATTTTGCCGGCGATGGGGCCGGGGCGAATGATGGCCACCTGTACGACGAGATCATAAAAGCGAGTCGGTCCGTTGTGCGGAATCGATGCCATCTGCGCGCGACTCTCCACTTGAAACATTCCGACGGTGTCTGCCTTGCGCAGCGTCTCATAGACCAGCGGATCTTCGGGCAGCGCTGCAAGATCGACGCTCGTGTCGTAGTGGCGCGGAATCAGTTCGATGGCTTCTTTGAGCGCGGCCATCATGCCCAAGCCAAGCAGATCAACCTTGATGAGACCGAGGTCGGCGCAGTCTTCTTTATCCCATTGAATGACGGTGCGGCCTGGCATGGACGCGCGTTCGATCGGGACAACGCGATTGAGCATTCCCGCGCAGACGACCATGCCACCGGAGTGCTGGCCCAGATGACGCGGAAGGCTCTTCATGCGCTGGCAGAGGCTGAGGTAATGCGCAATGCGCGGATGATTCTGGTCGAATCCAGCCTGCGCAAAACGGCGCTCCATGGTGTCGTTTTCGCCGCGCCACTCCCAGTGGCCCATCAGGCTGCTGAGGCGCTCGATCTGCTCTTCTTCAAAGCCCAGTGCCTTGCCCACTTCGCGCGCCACCGAGCGGCTGCGATACGTGATAACGTTCGCGGTCATCGCCGCGCCCAGTGAGCCATAGCGTTCGTAGAGGTATTGAATGACGCTCTCGCGCTCATCGCCGGAGGGGAGATCGAGATCGATGTCGGGCCACTCGTCGCGGCTCTCGTTGAGGAATCGCTCGAACAGAAGCTCCATGCCGACTGGATCGACAGCGGTGAGTTCGAGCGCATAGCAGACCACAGAGTTGGCAGCAGAGCCGCGTCCTTGCACGAGAAAACCTAGCCGCTGGCAGTAGCGAACGATGTCCCAGACAATGAGGAAGTAGCCGGCGAAACCAAGTTTGGCAATGAGCGCCAATTCGCGCTCGGCCTGGGCGCGAGCCTTCTGAAGTAGATGACGCTTCAATGGAATCTCATAACGCTTGCGGATGCCTTCATCGACGCGTTTCAAAAGAAAACTGTCCATGGTTTCGCCTTCCGGCACTGCGTAATGCGGAAACTCATAGCCGAGTTTGTCGAGCGTGAAGTTGAGGCGCTCGCTGACAATACTGGTGTTGGCGATGGCTTCAGGAAGATCATGAAAGAGCGCATTCATCTCACGCGCGCTGCGTAGCCTGCGAGCGGCGTTCAATGTCAGCAAGCGCCCGGCGCGATCAAGCGGAGTGTGGTGGCGAATCGCGGTGAGTACGTCGAGAATCTGGCGATCGGCTTGGGTTGCCGCACGCACTCCATTGGTTGCGACGATGGGAAGATGGAGAGTTTCGGCTAGTTGTAGCAGCGTCTGGTTGCGCGCCTCTTCGTCGCGCTGCTGATGGCGTTGCAGCTCGATGTAGAGATTGCCGCGACCATAGATCGAGGCAAGTTGCTCGGCGATCAATGCCGCGCTCTGACTGCCTTCATTTGCAAGCGCGGCAGCTAACGGGCCTTCATCTCCGCCGGTTAAACAGATTAATCCGGCAGAGAACTCAGCCAGATCATCAAGCGTGGCAGCGCCTTCGGCTTTAGTCGTTTCGCGCATCTTGAAGCGTGTAATCAATTGGCAGAGATTCTGGTAGCCAACTTGCGAAGCGCAGAGCAGAACGATGCGCGATGGTTCTTTAAGCGGCTGATGCGGCAGCCAGGAAGAGAACTGCAAGCGAGGACCAAAATTTGAGACATCGATCTCCGCGCCGATATGTGCTTTCACTCCGCAACGGAGTGCGGCGGTATGGAAGCGCGCAACTCCGTAGAGACCATTGCGATCAGCTAGAGCGAGCGCAGGCAAATCGAGTGCTGCGGCGCGTTCAATGAGCGCCTCGGGCTGCGAGGCAGCAGCTAGAAAGCTGAAAGCGCTGGCAGCATGCAATTCGACATAATCAATCAAACAGCGCCTCCAACCGCCATTCACTGCGCAGCCGGTCATGCACCAGTAAACAGCTCAGAGCAAGGCCGTCGCGATCTGCGGTCAGCACATCCCACTCCTCCGTATCCCAGGCTTCGACGGACCACCAGCAGCCGTTCGAGCGCCACGGGCCATACGCCGCCGAAACCTGAAAGCCCTGGCCGCTGTCGCGAAAGTTCGCGGGCTTGTCCTCGCGCAGAGTGACTTGAATTGCGCGCGGCGGACGCACACGGCGCAGCGCCAGCCGAGCAGGTTGCGGATCATACATGGAGGTCTTCGCATCAACGTGGAATGCTTCGGTGTGAAAGCTCGCGGGGCGATGTGTGTCTTCGAGCACAGGCGTTCCCACGCGGTCTTCGCCGACGATGGCTTTGATGCGCGCCAGAGTTACATCGAGCCGCGATGGCTCCGGCGTTTGCGGCGCGAAGAGACCGAGTTGAATCTTGCTCGACCGCCCTGGATCAGCCGTCAACGTGAGAGCCACCACGGCGGCTTGCGGCGGATGCGCGGCCATCTCCAGATGCAGCAGCTTGAGCAGAAACTTGCGATCTAGTGTGGGCAGGGCGGGGCGGAGATTCAGCAGATGAGTCGCGCCGCCTTCGAGTTTCATCTCCACGCCGAGCGAGGCCAGCGACAATGCGTGGCCGATAGCGCGCTCCACGAGGCAATCGATCATGCGCGAAGCGATGAAGAGCAAGCCTTCCATCTGCCCGACCGGCGAATCGAATTCGTAGAACTCGCGCAGCACGAAGTCCGCCTCAATCGGCTGAAAGGTGTGACGAGCAACGCCTCGCGCAAGGGCTCGCCAGTCGCGCGCATCTGCTCCCAGGCGTGTGACAAGTTCAACCTCCGGCAATGCTGCCAGTTCTCCCGGCGTGCGAATGCCCCACACGGCGAATGTTTCGCGAGAATTTTCGGCGAGGTCAAGAGCGCTGAGTGGCAGTTTGGCCACCGAAGCAGCTTCCTCTCCAGCAGGCACAATCGCAATGCCACACCCTGATGCGGCCTTGATGCGCGCAACATGAAAGTTGGCGCTGATGGCAACAGAAACACGAAAGCCTGCAGCAGCCATAACCTCGCGTATCCGCGTGGCCATCTGATCTGTTGGACCAAAGAGCAATTCGCAGCCAGCAACATCCAACACAAACGAACATACGTTTGCCGCGCACACCTCTTCAATGCGCGGCGAAAATTGCGCTGCGACTTCAAGCAGCACAGCGCGCGCTGCCTCTTCGACGGGTTGCGAACGCGCCAGCAACTGCACCCCGGCTACACTTTCCACCTCTATGCGGCCCAGACCGCGCACCACCCCGCGCTGTCCTGCCAACCGGTTGAATGCGCAAACACACTGGTCATGTGCCGGACCGTCAAGCACAGCCACGGGTTGCGCTTTCAAATCAGGGCGCAGACGCAGCAAGGCCTGCGCCGGAAATTCGGCGGCGTGCAGGCAGGCATAAAGTTCGCGGCTCATGCGCTCCTTTCCGCAATCCATGCGGCAGGCGCAGTCCACGTCGAGGCTGGCGGCTTCCGCGCCACAGACAGTTGCGGAGTAAAACGCTGGCGACGGCGGCTGAATTCGAAACTGCTTGCGCTGATAACCGTTCCACCTTCGCTCCGCGCGTGAAAGCTGCCGCAATCTACCACCACTGCTGCGCTCGATTGCGCGAAGGATGCCTTGCCCAGCACAACCAAACTGCAACGGGTGCGATCCGCTGCCTGTCGAAAACGAAACCACGAGGCCAGTGGAATCCGCATTCCGTGCGAAGGATTCATACTGCCAAGGTCCAACACGATGGCCGCAAATCCGCCCGCCTGCAAAAGCAGGTCCGTCGCGCGCAGGGCCTGATCGAGTCGCGTCCACGGCTTTTCGTCGCACTTCCAGCGATTCACAATCACCTTGCTCGCACCGTCGCGGCAACGGACCCAAAGCAGTTGCCTGAGCCGCACGCCGCTGGCCGCAGCCGATTCCGGATCGAACGTGTCATCTGCATCAATCCATGCGCAGACCTGTCCGGCAGCCGCCCTCCGAGCCACAAAGGCCAGCGCCAGACTGGTTCGCCCCGAGCACTCCGGCCCCACCAGTTCGCTGATGGCGCCTACCGGCAGCCCGCCTTCAAGTTGCGTATCGGCAGCCGGAATGCCTGTCGCGGCAACCTCGCGAATCGTGCGCGCGACAGGGGTAAGCGCCGCCGGAAAGCGGGTTGCGAGGGCGTCTTCGATTTGGAGCCGGAGAGCGGCGGCGGTGTTCATATATTCGCCTTATATTCGCTTATAGGCTTACTCGATTCGGCTCCGTTGTCAAATGACTATCTGGTTTTCGGATCCGTACGGCCATTCTGGAAGGCGGCATATGTGGCCGCTGCGCCCGAAAATCCGCGCAAGAGCTTTTGGATGAATGGTTTGACCTCGACCTCAGCATCAGGCCTTGGTTTTCACAGGAACGGGCGAAGGCGAGGGAAGAGCAGAAATGAGTGACAGACTGGTTTGCTTCAACGCCCGTGATTGCCGCGTCGATCATTGCGGCTGTGCGGCTTGCAAGGGAGCAGGACATCAGCAGGCCATCGCCCCGTTTGACATCGGTCGTAACGGACAGCATCGCGCTGGCGAGAATGATCCTCGAAAAGATCGCGCGATAGGCTGGCGGAAAGACGACAACCGCTTTAAGCTGTAAACCTATGTGCGGGAGATACGGCAGGCGGGCGGACAAGCAGCGGATCGCTGAGTGGTTCCATACCCACAATACGAATGTGTTCAACGATGAGTATTACGAGATCAACTCGACACGCCTCGCGCCCTCGTATAACATCTCCCCGGAGAGTATTCAGCCAGTTGTCCGGCTCGACCGCGACACAGGCGAACGTGTTTTGGCGTTCATGAAATGGGGCCTCTTGCCTTATTGGTCCAAGACGGCCAAGGCTGCCTTCAGCTCCATCAATGCCCGCTCCGACAAGCTCGAGTCTAGCGGTGCCTGGCGAGAGCCATGGAAACACCGTCGTTGCCTCATACCGGCAAATTTCTTCTTCGAATGGGAGCCACTGACCAAGGAGGAGGAAAAGAAGAAGTTCAGCAAACCGTGGGCTGTTTCGCTTGCTGACGATCAGCTTTTCGCCTTCGGAGGGATCTGGGACAGATGGAAGGGCGAGGACAGCAACAAGAACGAAATCATCGTCGAGAGCTTCAGCATAATCACAACAGATCCAAACAAAGTTCTGGAGCCGTTCCACAACCGCTGTCCTCTGATCATCGAGCCGAAGGACTATGAGCGATGGCTGGCTCTGGCGGAACCCTCGCATCTGCCGATTGACCTGGTTCGAACATTTCCGGCGGAAGGAATGAAAGCCTGGCGAGTGGCCAAACTCCACGGGAATGGTCCACAGCTGCTCAAGCCCCTCGTCGACTCTGGGGAATCCACCCGATCGTTCATTGCAGAACCGTGACCAATGCGCAAAGATTCCGGCGGCCGCTGTCTGCGCCGAAAACGCCGATTTGCAGAGCAGGTAAAGCAATAAGATTCATTGAGCAGACCAATGTGACTCACGACGCCATCACAATTTCGCCGGGTCCGCGCCTTCGAGCCGCCCTGATTCTCGCCATCATCGCGGACGTGGTGCAGATTGCTGTTTTCCCTCTCTTTGTTGCGGGCGCTGAATCGCCCGTCGACGACATTCTCGACTTGGGAATGGGAGCTGTGCTGACTTACCTTCTCGGTTGGCACTGGGAGTTCCTGCCATCGTTTCTTGGCAAGCTGGTACCCGGAGTCGATCTGGTTCCTCTCTGGACCTTGGCAGTAGCAAACGTCTATCGGAAGTCGAAGCAACTTGTGGTCGCCCAAGAAGGAATCAGGGAGGAGCGTCCGGTGAGGGAAGACCCGCGAGGTATGTAAACAGCACGCATCGCGCCATCGTCGACCCTGTCCAGCACCTTACGTCCCGCAGAACGTCTGCAGTACGGACTCCTCGGGACGGGCGGGGACCGTATACCGCTCGAGCCCCGCCCTCTCTTCGTAGGGCCGCGTAACGGCGTCCAGCAACTCCTCGAACGGCTGGAAATCCTGCCGTCGGCTAGCTGCATCAAGGGCTGCTTCCACTAGGTGGTTGCGAGGGATGAAAACTGGATTCACACTCCGCATCGCCGCAGCGCGCTCTTGCCCATCTGCCGGCTCTTTGTCGAGACGCTCGCGCCAACCAGCAGCCCAGCCGTCGTACGCGCCGGGGTCGGTGAACAGTGTCCGGACTGCCGCGTCGCCATTCGGCGAGGCTGTGGCATCCGAGAGCCTTCGGAAGGTCAACGTGAAGTCGGCGCGGTTTGCTGCCATGCGCCGTAGCAGATCTTCGGCCAGAGCTTCATCCCCGTCGCGCTCCGTTAAGAGGCCAAGTTTTCGGCGCAGCCCGGCCATTCGGGCCTGCTGGTACTGCGGCTCAAAGCCGCTGAGTGCCTCATTTGCCGCGGCGACCTTGGACGATTATCGGCGGGCAGCCGGCAATGCGAAAGAAGCCGGATTCGACGGGGTCGAGATCCATGCGGCTAATGGATACTTGATCGATCAATTTCTCCGAACAGGATCAAATCAGCGAACGGACGAATATGGAGGTGTTGCGTCGAATCGAGTCCGCTTTCTCACTGAAACAGTGGAACGCGTCCTGGAAGTCTGGGATAGCGGGCAGGTGGGTGTACGAATCTCTCCGACGGGTGGTTTTAACGATATGACGGATGACAACCCACGCGAAACCTTCTCCGTCACGGTTGCAAGACTCAACAGCTACGGGCTCGGGTACATTCATATCGTTGAAACGGCGCAGAACAGCAAAGGAAGCAGCGAGGAGGATCTCGCCATGTCGGCTCACCTGAGAACACTTTGGAAAGGTCTCTACGTCGTGAATGGCGGATATGACGGGCCCAGGGGAGAGGAAGCATTACGGACCGGACATGCCGACGCTATCGCATACGGCCGCGCCTTTCTTGCCAACCCAGATCTACCAAGGCGGCTGCAACTCGGAGCCGCTCTGAATGAACCGGACCCGACGACATTCTACGGAGGAGGCGCTGCCGGCTACACTAGCTATCCAGCGCTCTCCTCCACTGTGCGGCATAAGGTATGAATTCAGGACGGCACGGGTGCCTCAATGCACACATGGAGGAAAGAGCCAAGAGTGGCCGACCATTTCATCAGAAATGGCCTTTGTCGGAGACCGACGCCAACATGAATCAGTCCCAATGAGTCGCCATGTCTTCCCAGATCCCCCGGATGATTCTGGGCTGGCCAGCCGCTGAGAAATTCATGTTCTCAGAGGATGATTCAATGCTACTTGATTCTCAGGTGCCATCCTCGCCGCAGCTCGGCGCCGGGAACTTCTTCTTCGCGCTGGATGGCCGCTTTGATCATGTCGGTGTCTGGCCTTGACTCTTCCACATTACACTCGAGCATTCTGCCGAGTTCGTCGGGGAGATTTGCCAGAACGGTTTCCCAGAGAACGCCGCTAATCCGGGCGTCGATCCGGCGAAAAGCCACTGGAAGTGCTGCCTCGTCGGTGATCCGAACGGACTCCTGGCTGTTCTTCTGGGCGCGCAGGGTGAACTCGCGTCCTTCGATCGCTTTAAGCTCGCGGCTCATGAGGTAGTAAAGGGCCATGTTCCTGGTTCGCTCCACTTTACTGGCTGCGGCGCGTGCTCGGTCGCTGAGGCGGGAAGCTTCGCTGCGGCAAAACTGCTCACGCGCCTCCATCCGGCGCAGGAAGCGTCCGATTCGGTCTATCTTTTCACTGTGAGCCGAGCAGAATTCCTGAAAACGGGCGACGAGTTCCCCAGCGGGTTCACCGCCCTGTGCAGTTTGCTCCTCGATCTCATCGAGAAGACTGTCCAGTTCTGCGTCGATCTCAAAAAGCGAATTCGTTTCAGCAATCGTTGACATAATTTTCTCCCTCACTGGAAATGTGGTCTGCCATCAGTATCACGCGGCAATTCGTTCCTGAATGGTGGCTGCTCTCGCCGCCTGGTAGGCAAGCGCATCAGCGCGGGACTGAATCGGATGGCCGCTGTGGCCGCGAATCCAGCACCAACGAATCGTCCGTCGCGCACTGAGTTGGAGGAGTTCACGCCATAGTTCCTGATGCTGCAACTCAGAGCCTCGGCTGTTGCGCCAGCCAAACCGCTGCCAGCGAAAGACCCGGAACCGCATTCCGTCGATGAGCAACTCCGAGTCAGAGCGCAGTTCGATTCTCGCGCCAACTGGCGTTATGCGCAGGGCTTCGACCGCGGCGCGCAGTTCCATTTCAGAGACGGTTGACCACGGAACCGATCCAGCGATCTCCTGCCGCTTTGTCCCGTGAATCACGATGGCTGCCCAACCGGCAGGACCTGGGTTGCCGATGGCCGAGCCATCGGTGAAGATGAAAAACTGCTTGTTCATGGGGATGCTCCGGGCGAGTCGCTTCTTCGCAACGGATGAATGGGACGCTGGTTCCTCTTGTCACTGAGCGATAATGTTTCATGCAGATTTCTCCACATTGTTATGCCGTGACCGGGCTCGGATACTTCTCTCCGTGGTGCGTCAATGCCGGCTTTGTGGCGGGCGATACCACCACGCTCATCGTCGACACCGGCGCAAATTTGATGGCGGCGCAGACGATTCACGGCTACGCTTGCGCGGCGAGTCCCGGCAATCGAATCCTGGCTGTGAACACCGAGAAGCACTTCGATCATGTCGGTGGCAATGGCTTCTTCCGCGATCTCGGAATCGACATCTACGGACACGCCGAGAATCAGCGAACCGCCGAGGAGTTTGCGGCCGAGATTGCCGTGTTCAACGATTCCACTCTCGACCGCCTGCGCCGCGAGCGCCAGGAAGCCCATGCCTTCTTCCATCGAACGGAGTTGACCGCGCCGAACAAGAAGCTCGGCGAAGAAACCGTCTTCGATCTGGGCGGCGTAACCGCGGAGGTGCTCTTCACGCCGGGACACACGCGCACCAACCTCTCCATCTGGATACCTCAGGAGCGCGTACTTTTTACGGGCGATTGCGTGGTAAGCCTGTACCGGCCGAATCTGGAGGCGGGGAGCAGCGAAGACTGGCGTCTTTGGCTTGCCTCGCTCGACCGGATCGAAGGCCTGCGCCCGGCGTTTGTGCTCGGCGGGCACGGCAATCTACTGAGCGCGGCCGAGCTGACCACGGCCATCGAGATCATCCGCGGCGATCTCCGCGAAGCCATTGCGCAGGGTCTGTCGCCCCATCAGCAATTTTGCAAACAGAATCCAGATAAAACAAAGGCCGGCTACTTGTAAAAAGCCTTTTCCAAAGCATCCGCCAGGCGATAGCGGCGCGCTTTGTTCGAAGCATTGGCGACAACGAAGAAGCCTTCCTCGACCCAGTACTGGCAGAGCGCCGAGGCGGCGCGTTGCTTGACTCCGAAGAGCGCCGCAATCTCGCGAGAGCTGATCTCACGGGACTCTGCAAAGAGGGAGATTGCCTTTCGTTGCTTGGCGTCGAGATCTCGCAGAAGGCGCGATTGATCGCCGCCGCCTGTTGCCGCTTCGCGTTGCGCCTGAGCTTGTACCTTCTCAAAAGACGAGGCCATACCCTCGACGAAATAAGCAACCCACGGCGTCACATCCGCCTCGGCGCGGCCCATGTAGTAGTTGTGCGAGGAACCAATGTCAAGTGCGCGATAGTAGGCTCCGAGATCGCAGGCGTAATACTCTTCCAAGGCATAGAGCCCCTTTAGTCCGTAGCCGCCCAGGTGGAGGATCAGCGTGGTTACCAGACGCGCGGTTCTGCCGTTGCCATCGTAATAGGGATGAATTGTGGCAAATTGATAGTGAGCCACTGCAGCTTTAAGCGGAACCGGCAGATCATCCGCGACGGTCAGCCAGCCTGCCAGATCCTTCATCAGTCCAGGCACATCGCCCGCCTCGGGCGGCAGATAGACGATGCTGCCGCTCCGGCTGTCTTGAATCACGTTCTGAGCATCTCTGTAGGGCGTAGGCTTCACTCGCGTTTTGCCGCCTCCCATGACCAGGGCGTGGAGCCTCCGAATGACGGCTTCGGTCAACGGGCTGCGGGCTTTGGCCAGCTTTTCGGCCTCGTCCAATGCCGAATAATAGCCGAGCACCTCAGCCTGATCGCGCTCCCGGCCCGGAAAGTGCTGCCCATTGGCGACGACCTGGACGACCTGCGCCTGGGTCAGCAGATTGCCCTCAATCGCCGTCGAGTAGTGCGTCGAGAAGAGCCGGGCCGTCTCCCGGAGGCTGGCGAGCACCTGCGGCGTGATGGGCAGCGCGTCGATCGACTGACGGACCGCCTCAATTCGCATCAACCATCCGGCGATGGCCGGAGTGATCGAGTATTTCGGAGAGAAGCCCTTTCGATTCTGTTTCATATGCCCACTATTTCTAGGTTTGGCTACCAACAACATACCGCTTCCATGCTGTTATTATGCCGATAATATGCCGATATTGCAAAGGAAACCTGCACGCTCAAACTAGCACATCACCGCGAGCGATACTGCCAAACCTCAGCTACGCCGCGTTCATTGGGATAACGCTGCCGAATGGCGCATGGCGACTGCCAGTCGAGGCCCAGAGTACGGGGTAACCTGGAGCGTCGTCGGGAAATGTCCCGTAAAGGTCGGTCAGAAAGACCAGAGTCTGCGGCTGAATGCCATGCTCTTCCAGCCAATCAAAGCATGGAGCGAAGTCGGTGCCTCCGCCGCCAACGGGATTGAGATGAACGGTCTCTCCGGCTTGATAGGTCTCCACTTTGTGTACCTCGGTGTCGAAGTACAGGACGTGAACACACTGTGGCCGCTGTCCTTCGAGGATTGAGCAGACCTCAGCTTCAAAGAGACGCAGCAACCGGCCATTCACCGAGCCTGAGCAATCGACAGCGATGGCGATCTCTCCGACACCCTCGCGCACAACTCCCGGCAGATAGAGTCCGTTCCAGATGTGGCGGCGGTTGGGGCGCATCCAACTCGAATCCGCGGGGATGGTGTCGGACCAGAGCCGGCGCAACAGTTCGCGCCAGTCGACCGCGGCCTCTGCGGCTCCTTCGAGAGTTCGGGCCAGACCCGCAGGAGCCTTGCCGGCTTGCTTTGAGAGCGTGACTGCCTGGTTGACAGCAACACTCCACTCTCGCGCCTGCTCTTCCGCACTCGGCGTCTCTTCGTCAGGTTGTCGTGCATCAAGAACCTGGCCGATGCCGCCCTCTGTCTCTGGCGCAGTTGGCTCATCGGTGCTGCCTTGTTTTTCTGACGTTTGGCCCGTGCCAGCTCCGGCACCGGCATCTGAACTGTTCTGGCCGCCAGACTGCGGCTGTGCTTCTGCATCGCGCAGGTTGTAGATCTGCTCGGCGCTCATGCCGCGAAAACGGTGATCGACAAGAACGCCGTTCGGCAGACTGAGGCCAGCGCCGAGCAGCAGTGGATTGATGGCGTAGTCGCACGCCTCATTCCACCGCCGTGGATCGCGCCTAGAACGCCGCACATGATGCTGGAGCGCGGGGTGCATGACTTCGTGGGCCAACACCCCGGCCAGCGTTGCCGAGTTCAGCGTATCGACGAACTCGGGGTTGTAGTAGAGCGATACGCCATCGGTCGCCATGGTTGGAATCGACCGCTGCTCGCGCCCCTTCAAGCGAAACAGGAGCGAGCCGAAGAACGGATGATCGAGCAATAAAGTAGTCCGCGCCTTCTGAATGCGAATGGATGCTGGTGTCTCGTGTTTCATGCCGCCGCAGGCGCCTCCATGTACGCAGACATACGGGATAGGATGTCATCGACCGTTGGAGCATCTGGCGTCTCCGCCGGTATAGCGGTCTCCCGATCACGCAGAACGCTGTCGATCTCGGCAACGATCTCCGCAGCATCGTTTGCCGTGGCCACGCGCAGCAGATCATGCTTCTTGAGGTCCTGCGCAGTAAAGCCGCACAGACGCTGCCTGATCTGGTCGGCGAAGCGATTCAGGTCGGCGTCATTATTCACGTTCAGGCGAGGCAGCAGTTCCACCAGGTCGAAGACATTCGTGACCATTGTGGCGTGGAAGCGGGACTCCGGCTCGTTCAAACGGTCCACCATGTGCGAGACCACGTCCCTGAGCCTCTTCCACAAATCCTCGGTGCCGCGCGTCAGGGACTCGCGAACATTGGCGTCGATCTCGCGGGCCACGCGCGCCTGCTCCTCGGCCGACATCTGCACGCGAAAGTCGTTGCCCGTCGGAATGGGAAGTATCTCCAGTTTCACGCCAAACTTCTTGCGCAGCTTGTCGGCGGCGGGATAGTCTTCCTCTCGAAACAGGCCGTTCAGCTCCGGACGCACCTGCTCGATGTACTGGGGGTAGACCTGAAGAAAGCCCTCCACGCCTTGCTCGAAACTGGCCTCGAACTCGCGCATTCGAGCCGTCAAGTCGAAGTATAGGTTCGACGGCAGCAGGCGGAATCCTTCATCGGACCAAGGCAACGTGATCTTGTAGAAGTACTGCCGCACCTGCCCCGCCAGTGTGCGCAGTTCATCGAGTTTGTCGGCGCCGCGCAGCAACTGCTTGTTGTAGCGGCCCGCGCCCTGGTGCGCTCCGTGCTGGTCGGCAACGTCGCGGCTGATCTTGCGGTCGTGTTTGATGGCTGTCCAGATGCTGATGTGGACGGCGGCGAGCATCGCGCGTTCAGTAATCATCGAACTACCTCCCGTTATGTGGTGAGCAACATAACAGGGATTATGTTGCTTTTGAAGTTATGTTGTGTAGAAGGCGACCACAAGCTCTCCTATTGATCTGGTGGCATTTTGCCCGCAACATAACTGAACTCGATACTTGGTGAATCACCACTTTCAGAGGAGATTCACCATGTTCGAGAGAATTCTATTCCGTCGATCTAATCTCAGCCGCCACCGCAACGGTCCA
>Ga0302192_10000926_pt1 | contig 18311 bp, 11 predicted proteins | sample II_Bog_E3_2_FD_200230 | JGI IMG/M metagenome (GOLD analysis project Ga0302192, IMG submission 200230) | Peat permafrost microbial communities from Stordalen Mire near Abisko, Sweden - II_Bog_E3_2 | ecosystem: Environmental > Terrestrial > Soil > Wetlands > Peat | place: Sweden: Abisko...
TCAGTGCGGTTCCGGCCTAAGAGGACTCGACCCCTGAGAGGGGTGTAAAGCGGCCCACGGTGGAACCAACAGAGCGCTGGCTGACAATCCGCCAATGGAAGTTGCCGATAAAACGCCAAAGCGATTGTGGCGCGTGTCAAATTAAATGGATTCCTTGGCCGCGGGGTCGGTGGGCGGGCGCGGAGCGCCCGCCCGCTGACCCCCGGCTAAGGCTCCTTGTAGAATTCCTATGCCCAAATCCGATTGACCGTTTACCGCCAACCAAGATGCGCGATGACCAACATAGATTTTTGATGCTGCTCGGCCAACTGCCCGCCCGCCTCACGGCGGAGCAAGCGGCGTGGGTGTTAAACTGCCAGCCACATGACATTCCCGCGCTCGTCGCCGCCAAGCTGCTCAAACCGCTGGGTAATCCGCCCGCGAATGGCATCAAGTTTTTTGCCACGGTTGATCTGCTCGAATCCACGAAAGACCGCAACTGGCTGGTGCGCATGTCCGCGACCATCTACCAGCATTGGCAAAAGCAAAACGCCAGCAAGAAAAGCCGTGCGGCAATTAGTTTGCCGAACGGTCAGGCTGCGCCTGCTGAATTGCTTCCGGCAGCGTTCGTTTAATTCGCGAACGATGTGGCCAGTGAAATTTCTCCGTTGGCCTTCATTCTCTTTTCGTATTCTTCCAACGGCGGCAAGGTGATCTGTGCGTTTTTGGCGTAGGCCCGGTGAACCGCTTTGCTGTTGTGCCCGAGGGCGTGCATGGCGAACCGTTCGGGATAGCCGGCTTGCTTGGCACGCTCGGCCCATGCGTAACGATACGAGTGCAAGGAAACGCCACTGATGCCGACGGTCGCGAGCCGCTTGATAAAAAGTTTGGCGCGATGTCGTTCGTGAATTCGGGCCAGCGCCGGAAATAACAGGCCGCTTTCCGGCAAGGTTTTCAAAATGTTGGCGACTTCGTCCCCGAAAGAAATTGTGGCGGCAACTCCCGTTTTGTTGCGCTGATAAGCAACGGTGCGATTTCGCCAGTCAATGTTCTCGGCGGTCAAGTTCGCCACGTCCGACTGCGAGCCGCCCAAATGCCAGAGCAATTGGAAAAACGCACGCGTCGCCGGATTACGCTCGCGCTGGATAATTTTCTCATGCTCTTCAAGGGTGATGGCGCGCTTGTCCTTGTATTCCACCTGCGGCCAATGATTCCTCGGCAGCACCGGCCACGGCAGCCAATTCAAACCAAGCGCGTAATTATGGGCGCGGCGCAAATAAACATTCGTCGAGACCGTGCCGGATTTAAGCACGGCCAAAAATTGCTCTGCGGTGGTTTCAACCAGTTTGCGGTGGCGAATCAAATCAAAGGCTTTGTCGCGGCTGGCAAATTCCCAGCGCTCGCGGGTTGGTCCCTGCTTGGTTGAAATGATTTGCTCCATGACGTGTTGCCAGGTGCGCGCGGACAGGGCCGGATCACAAGCTGTCAAATAGGTGCGGGCAATCTGAAGATTGATCACCGGTTGCCGGAACGATTCATTTTTGGCGTGAAGCAGCGTGTTGGCTTCTGCTTCGTCCTTGGTGCGCAGGCTGGATTGTTTGCCGGTGGTCGTGTCTTCACAATAGAAAACTCCCCCGCGGCGGAATAATACGAAACGATTTTTCATGACATTGCCTTTCAAGTCATGAATCGTAAATCCTTCCATCAGCAACGCGTTAAGGCGTTGTGGGCGAGTTTCAGTGAAGTTGTGCCGAATTCTGGCGAGTTGCGTTTGCACTCGCCAGTTTACTGACACTTTCACTGACAGTGGCCACTCCGACAAGCCTAACCTGCTGCTATTCAAGCAACAATAAATGGAGCCAGTTGTCGGGGTTGAACCGACGACCTACGGTTTACAAAACCGTTGCTCTACCACTGAGCTAAACTGGCAAAAGTTTTTAATGTAATGCCGCAGACTTTTTGCGGCAATTTTGCTGGCATTGGATTAAAACCTAAATGTCCGCCGGCAAAATATTTTTTCAAAACAGTCCCCACATTGCGACCGGCGCCCATTTTGTAAGAGGCGCGCATACTGGCAAGTTAATTCGGCACGATTTGAAGTCTAGGGTTGGAAAGTTTAGGTTGAGTGACGTTTATTATCTTAGAAAGTTTAATTTCCAAGCGTCAACGGCTTTTAGTTGTTTGACAAAAACGGAAACTTGGTGGGCCTGCCCGGACTTGAACCGGGAACCAAAGCATTATGAGTGCTCTGCTCTAACCATTGAGCTACAGGCCCGCTGGGGGTTGCCAGTGAAGTCCGCCGCGTCAAAGTGTGCGCCGCTGCGAATGCCACCATGGCAATGCAAAGTATCAAAAAATATTCCGTGACCGCAAGCGTCGGGTTCGCGGTTCCTGGGACATTGGCTCGTGCCGACGAAAGCAAATGACAAATTTAAAATAATTTCCTCAATGGTTTATCCCGGCTGCCGATGAATGAACTGGCTGAGTTAGTGAAATACGGATGCGATCAAGGACCGGATCAACCATCAAAACGCATGCATGATCTCATAAAAAATTTGGTGCCGCCAAAGCAGCAAGCCCATGCGGAACTGTTGCTGGAAGACGCCGATGCGCGGAACCTCATCCGTCAGCAATTGAGCCGGATGGCGGAGGACAAGGCGGCCCTGATTCCGCAAAAATCTTTCAGTTGGATTTTGTGCAAGTTATCCACTTTTGGCGCCGCAGAAACGGACACGGTCAGAATCTATCAGGCTTTTTTATCACAGCTCAATCAACTGGGGCACATGTGCCGGCTGTTTTCCGCTGAAGGAATTCACTGTAAATTTGATTCGCCCGCGGTGGTGGCTGACCGGATCACAATCGGCCTTGGTTTATTCCATGAACAGGCAGCGCGCCGTCATCAGTATCATGCCGCGCCGTCGCCGCAGTATTATCGGCAAATCGCGGCCGGCTGCTTTGCGGTCACCGGTTACAAAACGATCGCAGCGCGGTTGCCGCAGTGGCTGGAATTTCTAAACACCAATTTTGTGTTGCCAAAACTTTAGGTTGGGCGGCCCCGCGGAGATCGATTTTTTATCAGTCAGAAAAAATTGCGGACGCGAGCGCGTCACGGTTTTGGCAATTTTAAATCTTCAATATCCAGAAACCCATCCAACTGCTTGAGCCGCGTGGGATGACGCATTTTGCGGAGCGCCTTGGCTTCGATTTGGCGGATGCGCTCGCGCGTCACGCGAAATTGCATGCCGACTTCCTCGAGCGTCCGCGCATTGCCGTCGCCGAGGCCGAACCGCAATTCCAACACCTGCCGCTCGCGTTCGGACAGGCTGCATAGCACGTCGCCCAGCCGATGTTTCAACAAACTGAAACTGGTCATGTCGAGCGGATTGTCCGCCGCCTTGTCCTCGATGAAGTCGCCGAAGCTCGCCTCGTCGCTGTCGCCGACGGGCGACTGCAAGGAAATCGGCTGCTGCGCCATTTTCAAAACTGCCTGCACGCGCTCGACGGGCAGCAGCATTTCATCCGCAATTTCTTCCGGCCCGGCTTCGCGCCCGAGTTCCTGCAAGAGTTTTTTCTGCGCCCGCATCAGCTTGTTGATGATCTCGATCATGTGGACCGGAATGCGGATGGTCCGCGCCTGGTCGGCGATGCTCCGCGTGATGGCTTGGCGAATCCACCACGTCGAATAGGTGGAAAATTTATAGCCGCGCTTGTATTCAAATTTTTCCACGGCCTTCATCAAGCCGATGTTGCCTTCCTGAATCAGATCGAGAAACGACAGGCCGCGGTTCGTGTATTTCTTGGCGATGGAGATCACGAGGCGCAGGTTGGCCTCGACCATTTCGGTCTTGGCCTGCAACGCGCGGGCCGAGGCGATGCGCAGTTCATCAAACGCGCGCAAAAAATCTTCCGCCGGCATCCGCACGAATTCCTCCAGCGCGCGCAGTTTTTGCTGTTCGGCCTCGACGAGATGTTTTTGCGCGGTGGATTCGCGCTGGTTCTGCGCGTCCATCAGCGCGCGCAAAGTGTATTGCATCTTGTCGTGGATGTTTTCCGCGACGAGCGCGATTTCCTCGACGACATTCTGCTTGAAACAAAATTGCGGGAACAACAGTTGCAATTTTTTGTCGAGCTTCGCGAATTCGCTGTGTTCGCGGCTTCGTTTGGCGTTTTGATGCGCGCTGCGCCACTCGTTGTAATGCCGGTCCACTTCCTGATCTAACTTCTGGCACCGGCCCAGCAACCGGTGGAGCGTGCGCAGATGCGTCTCGCGGCTTTCCACTTTTTTGTCCACCACCACGCGGTCAAAGCGCTCGCGCGGCGGCTCGGCGAGCAATTTTTCCGCCAGCGCGATATGTTCCTTGCCGGCGAAACCAAAACTGTAAACCACGCGGCGCAGTTCATTTTCCGCGACCTCGATGCGTTTGGAAATCTCCACTTCCTGCTCGCGCGTCAGCAAGGGCACCGCGCCCATCTGCTTGAGATACATCCGCACGGGATCATCCAGCGAATCCAGCCGGCGGTCGTTTTCTTCCTCTTCTTCCTGATCCGGCAGCGGCTTGACGCGATCCACTTCCGCCGCGTCCACCACTTCGATTTCCAGTTCGCGCAATTTCGCGAACGCCTGGTCCAGATAAACCGGCGTGGAAAATTCCTCGGTCAGCACTTCGCTGACATCTTCAAACGTCAACTGGCCCTGTTCGTGGGCCAGCCGGAGCAGTTCCTTGATTTTTTCGGCGAAGGCCGTGGCGGGATCGGCGAGGACGGCGCGCAATTTTTCCTTTTCCAGGGCCGGGACCGCAGCCGGTTTGCGAGACTTCGTTTTTGACATAATGACGCGCCGCTCCGGCGACAGTGCCAGGAACGGCGCGAATATGTGAAGCCCAAGCCGCTTCGTCAAGCAACGAAACAAAGACCCTCACTTTTTGGGCGAAATATAGATGCTGCGCGCGGCCAAGGGCGGCAAAATCATTTCGACGGTGCGCTCGACGGCGCCCAAGTTTTCACCGACGACTTCCAGCGCGTGTCGGCCCAGCGCGGCGCAGCGCGGCGCATCTGCCAGTAATTCGCCCAGCACGCGCTCCAGTTCCTCGGGAGTTTTCACCTGCACGGCGGCGTCTTTTTTCAGGAAACTCCGCGTGATGTCCGCAAAATTCTGCATGTTCGGCCCGAACAAAATCGCCTTGCCCAGCGCGCCCGGCTCGATCGGGTTCTGCCCGCCCATCGCCGTCAAACTTTTGCCGATGAACACGACGGTGGCCGGCTCGTAAAAAAATTTCAGCTCGCCCGTCGTGTTGACGACGAGACAATTCAGCTCGCCCGGCGGCATCTGCGTGAGCGGAAAAATTTCATTGCGGTAAATAAATTTTTCGCCCCGCGCCCGCAATTTCTGTCCGACATCCTTGCAGCGTTCAAAATGGCGCGGCACGAGCACGAGAAATAATTTGGGAAATTTTTGCCGCAACCGCGCCGCGATTTCCGCCAGAATCATTTCCTCGCCGTCATGCGTGCTGCCGGCGACCAGAATGCGCGCGTCGGCGGCCACGCCGATCTGCCGCAGCAATCCGCGCACATCCAGCGCGCGGCGCTCGCTGATTTTCGCCGCGTCAAATTTGAGGTTGCCGACCACTTTCACCACGTCCGGCCAGCAGCCGACTTCGCGCAGCCGCTGCGCATCCTCTTCATTCTGGCAGCCGACGCCGGCGAAAGACGAGAACAGCGGCCGGAACAGCCAGCCGAATTTTTTATAGCGCGGAAACGAACGGTCGGAGAGCCGCGCGTTCGCCAGAAACACGGGGATTTTCAGGTCGCGCGCGCGCCACAAAAAGTTCGGCCAGATTTCCGCCTCGACGAGGATGATGGCCTGCGGATTGATCGTCGCCAGCGCGCGGCGGACATATTTGCGGCGGTCGAGCGGATAATAAATTTTGCTGACGTGCGACGGCAGCCGCCCGCGCAATTCCGCCATGCCGGTGGAAGTGGTGCAGGAGACGACGAATTTCACGTTCGGCACGCGCGGCTCCAGCGCCTTGATGATCTGCGTGCAGAGGTTGACCTCGCCCACGCTCACTGCATGGATCCAAATGACGTGGCTGTTGGTGATCGTCTGCTTGAGCGCCGGGTCGTAAATGGCAAAGCGCCCGCCGAAACCACGCTGCCAGTTGCCGCGCCGCCACATGCGCCAGAAATAATATGGCGAGGACAGCGCGAAAAATAACAGAAATAGAATGTTGTAAAGAGTTCGCACCCTAAATCACCCAAATATTTTTTTGAGAACAGACGATCAACGCGCGAAATTGTTTCAAAAAATTAACGGGAATTCAACCTCGGAAAAAGAGCAGCCAGACGAGGAGTAACATCGGCAGCAAGCAGGGCAGGGCGAATTTCAGGACATAACCGGCGAAGGATGGCATGGCCACCCGGTTTTGTTCGGCGATGGCTTTGACCATGAAATTCGGGCCGTTGCCGATGTAGGTGGCGGCGCCAAAAAAAACCGCGCCGACGCTGATGGCGAGGACGTGCGCGGTTTTTTGGGCGAGCAAATCGGAAATGTCCGTTGCGCCGGTCACGCCGGACAGCGCGCTCAAAAAACCGAGATACGTCGGCGCGTTGTCGAGCGCGCTGGACAACGTGCCGGTGCTCCAGAAAAAAATTCCGGGCGGCGGATTTGCGCCAAGCAGGGCATGGGCGTTCGCGTTGAGCCAGCCGAGCGCCGGCGGCAGGGTCGCAAAAATACCGGCAAACAAAACGGCGACCTCGGTGAGCGGATGAAAATTAAAATCGTTGGCGGCGTGAACCCCTTTCGGTGTTGTGAAATAAGAGCCGAGCGCGGCGGCGAGCATCAAGCCCTCGCGCAGAAAAACCGGTCGCTCCACAAACACTGCGCCGAGAATCATCGCGAGAAAAAATAAATTTGGCAGTCCAGAGAATTGCCAGCCGCCGCGCGCGGTTTCGGTTTCCGCCGGCACTTGCGGGGCGCGATTAAAATTAATTTTATCGAGCACAAAAAAAATTGCCAGCAGCGCACCCACCCCAACTGCCCACATCGGCCAGCAGTTTTTCGCCACCCACCAAAACGGCACGCCTTGCAGGTAGCCGAGGAATAGCGGCGGGTCGCCAATCGGCGTCAGACATCCGCCGACATTGGCGATGATGAAAATAAAAAAAACGATGTGATGCGCGGCGCCCCGGGATTTATTCAGTTGAATCCACGGACGGATGAGCAGCATCGCCGCGCCCGTCGTGCCCAAGATATTTGCCAACAGCGCGCCGGCGAACAAAAAAAAGACGTTTGCCAGCGGCGAGTTAGCGCCGTTGACGCCGATGTGGATGCCGCCGGAAACCACGAACAGCGAGCCGACGAGCGCGATGAAGCTGATGTATTCGTGCGCCGCATGACCGAGACTGGCCGTGTCGTGCAAAACAAAAAAATAAATCCCGGCCGTCACCGCGCCCAGACCGAGCGCGATCTTGGCGTAATGCTTCAACCACCAGGCAGGCGCGAGGACGGGCGCGAACGCCATCGCGCCGAGCAACAACGCAAACGGCAAAATAAAAATTGGATTTGGCCCGGCCATGCCAAAAATTTTCGCGGACGCGCGCGGGCCGGTCAACTGAAACCGGCAAATTGATTTGAACTTGCCGCGCCGATTTTGTCCAATGCCCGCGCATGACGCCGCCCGCAGTTCGTTCCCGCGCTTTCCGACGGTCGTGGACCTGGTGGTTCATGGTCGCGGTGCTCGTGCTCGTGGCATTGGCGCGGCTGCGGTTGCTGGATTTTCCCCTCGAACGCGATGAGGGCGAATACGCCTACGCGGGTCAGCTCATCCTGCAAGGCATTCCACCTTACGAACTGGCTTACAACATGAAATTTCCCGGCACCTATCTGGCCTACGCCGTCATCATGGGGATTTTCGGCCAGACGCCGGCGGCAATTCATCTGGGAATCTTGCTGCTCACCACGGCGACCGCGCTGATGCTGTTCTGGCTTGGTAAAAAATTTCTCGATGAAACGGCGGGCGTGGTCGCCGCCACCAGTTATGCCGTGTTGGCCGCCAGCCCGACCATGCTAGGCCTCGCGGGCCATGCGACGCACTTCTGCGCCTTTTTCGTGACGGCGGGCTTGTGCTTTCTTCGGCTCGCCCGGCAAATGCAAAATTGGCCGGCGCTCGCGACCAGCGGGATTTTTTTTGGCGCGGCGGTGTTGATGAAACAACATGCGGTGATCATCGCCGCGTGGGCCGGACTGCATTTTGCGTCCGTGAAATTTTTTGGCGCGAAGGAAAACTTCGGTCAGCGCCTTGCGCTCGTCACACTTTACGCCGTGGCCATGCTGGCACCGCTGGCGTTGTGCGGCCTGTGGCTCTGGCACGCGGGCGTTTTCGCCAGTTTCAAATTTTGGACGCTGGATTACGCCCGCGAATACGCCTCGGTCATGCCCATCGCCTACGCGCCACAATTGTTCTGGCACGGTTTTTCCAAAGTGATTTCCATCGGCGGAATTTTGTGGCTAGTCGCGGCGGCTGGACTTTTCATCGTCTGGCTTGACGCGCGCTGGAAAAATTCGCGTGCCTTGCTGGTGGGTTTTTGCGCCGCCTCCGCGCTGGCGGTGTGCCCGGATTTTTATTTTCGGAAACATTATTTTCTCATCGCGCTGCCGGCGGTGGCGCTGCTCACGGGCGGCGCCATCAGCGGTTTGCAAAAAATTTTCGCGGATAAAAATAAAACTGCCGCGCTCGGCGATTGGCCAATGCGAGGCTTCGCGCTGGCCGTCGTCATCACGTTGCTCACCTGCGCCGATGTTTGGTATCTGACGCCGAATCAAATTCTGGCCCGCAAACTTTACGGCCCCGATCCATTGCCCGAAGCGGAAATCGTCGCCCGATTCATCCGCGAAAATTCCCCGCCCGCTGCGCGCATCGCGGTGCTCGGCTCGGAGCCGGAAATTTATTTTCTCGCGCACCGCCATTCGGCGACCGGTTACATTTACACATACGCGCTGATGGAGCCGCAGCCGTTCGCCTTGAAAATGCAGCGCGAAATGATCCGCGATCTCGAATCCAACCGGCCCGCCTTCGTCGTTTTTGCGCAAAATAATTTTTCCTGGGGCCGCCATCCCGAATCCGATCCCACGATTTTCAACTGGTGGGATGATTACAAAACCAATTACACCCTCGTCGGCATGACCGACATCATTTCACCGACCAACACGATTGTGGTGCTCGGCACCAACTTCATCGCCGCCTATCCGGAGCCGCACGGCAGCGCGCTGGAAATTTATCAAAGGAAATAACGGCATGTCCGCTTCCCCGGAAAAAAAAATTGCGACCGCGCTGGAATGGTATGCCGCTGCGCTGATCTCGGTGGCCATCGTCTGGCTGCACTTTCATTTTTGGGCCAGCGTCGGCGGACTCTGGCGCGACGAAGTCAACACCGTCAACCTCTCGCACGCCGGCACGTTTGGCGCCATGACGCGCGATTCCTTTCCGGTTTTGATGCCGTTGCTCCTCAAGATTTGGGCGTGGGCCAGCCCGGCCGATTGGTGGCTGCGCGCGCTGGGCATGTTAAGTGGCCTCGCCATTCCCGCCGCGTTTTGGGCCGTGGCGCGATCCACGCGCCGGCCGCCATTATTCAGCCTCGTGTTATTTGGACTGAACAGCCTGCTCATCATTTATGGCGATTCATTGCGCGCTTACGGCCTTGGCACCGCGCTAATTGTGCTGGCGCTGGCCGCCATGTGGTGGTTCCTAAAAAATTCCACCGGGTCGCGCGCCACTGTATTCGCCCTCACGGCCGCGATCAGTTTACAGGCGCTGTATCAAAATGCCGTGCTTGTGTTCGCCATTTGCCTCGGCGGATTTGCCGTGTGCGCGCGACGCAAAGAATTTTCCGCCGCCGTAAAAATTTTCATCGCGGGACTCGCGGCCGCCCTGTCGCTGCTGCCTTACCTTGCGAATCTGCGCGCCCTGCCACAGGCAACCGTGGAACTCCGCCGTGGATTCTCCCCGGCGACCGCCTGGCAAAATTTTTCCGCCGCCACTAATTCACCCTTCGACCATTTTACCGCAATTTGGGAAATTCTCGCCCTTGTCGTTCTCACCTTCGCGTTGCTTTCATTGCGCCGCCCATCTGGCGAAGCTAAAAGTCGGACGGATGATCTCCCGCTTTTTGCCGGCACCACGCTGCTGGCGGTGAGCGTTTGTTTTCTGGCGTTTTTATGGTGTGCCGCCGTCGCCGTCCGCGCCTGGTATTTCATCCCGCCACTCGCGTTGATCGCCATTTGTTTTGACTTGGGCATCGGTTTGCCGGAACAACCGCGACTGGCGCGCGTCGTCGCGATGGCCTTTCTTCTGGGCACCGCCCTGCTGGCGGTTGTGCAAAACAACCTTCTGCTTCGCGGCCATTTTTCCAACGCAGACCAGCTCGCCGCCGGCCTGCGCGCCAATGCGAGGCCGGAAGATTTCATCCTCGTCACGCCGTGGTATTGCGGGATCAGTTTCGGCCGTTATTTTTCGGACGCCACGCCGTGGAATACGCTGCCACCCATCGCGGACCATTCCACGCACCGTTACGACCAAGTGTTGGAAAAAATGGCGGACACAAATTCCTTGGCTCCCGTGCTGGAAAAAATTTCCGCCACCCTGCGCGGCGGGCATCGCGTGTGGATCGTCGGCGTTTTGCCGGACGAACCCGCCGACCGCCCGGAACCGTTCGTCCTGCCCGCGCCGCCATTGCCCGAATACGGCTGGTCCGATCTGCCCTACATGACTTCGTGGGCGGAACGCACGCAATTTTTTCTCAATCACCACGCCGCGCGCTTCGGCCAGCTGGCGCTGAACCCAGGTGCTCCCGCCAATTTTCAGGAAAACTTGCAACTCTTCATGGCCGAAGGCTGGCGGACCAATGCGCCCTGAACGCACACCAAAATTCGCGCGGATAAAAAATTTCGCCATGGCTCGCTCAACACCCTGCGATTCTTGAATCGAAAAATGACGGCATTTCAAAGTATATTCCCGCCATGCTGATGGGCGTGCGCATTTGGATTTTACTCTCGACGCTGCTGGTGAGCGCCGGCTGGATTTTATCGGCGCTGCACCAATTAAATCGCGTTGGCTACCTCGCGGCTTTTCTGCTCCCCATCATCGCGGGATTTTTTTGGCAGCGCACGCATAGCGAACCGCGCCAACCAATTTCCGTTCGAAAATTAAAAAAATTCCGCCGCCGCTTTCGCCGCCCGGCCCCGCGTTTTTTTCTCGTGCTCGCGCTGCTGTCATTTGGTTCCGCCATTTTCCTGCCCGATCTGAACTACGATTCCGCCGCCTACAAATTGCCCCGCGTGTTTCACTGGCTCGCGCTGCAACAATGGCACTGGATTCACACCGGCGACGCGCGCATGAACATCTGCGCCTGCGGTTTTGAATGGCTGGCCGCCCCGATCATTTTATTCACGCACACCGACCGCCTGGTGTTTCTCGTCAATTGGATTTCTTTTCTGCTGTTGCCCGGACTGATTTTCAGCGTCTTCACGCGCTTGCAAGTGCGGCCGCGCGTGGCCTGGTGGTGGATGTGGTTTCTCGCTGCCGGCTGGTGCTTCGTGCTGCAAGCCGGATCGGTGGACAACGACAGTCTGGCGGCCATTTATATTCTCGCGGCCGTGGCTCTGGCCTTGCGCGCCCGCGAAAAAAAATCCGCGCCCGATTTGTGGCTGTCACTGCTTGCCGCCGCGCTGGCGACCGGCGTGAAACAAACCAATCTCCCGCTCGCGTTGCTGTGGCTCATCGCCGCGTGGCCGAGCGTGCGAATTTTTTGGACGCGACCCATCGCCAGCGCGGTCGCGATATTTTTTGCCCTGCTCGTCTCCGTCGTGCCGATCAGCCTTTTAAATTTCCAGCATTATCGCACTTGGTTGCCCGTGGACATCGCCGGTTTGCCTTCGGCCGGCAATTTTCATCTCGATCCTTTTTGGGGCATCCTCGGCAACGCCTTCTGCATTCCGCTGCAAAACCTGATGCCGCCGCTGCACGAATTGCTGCCGCCATTTTTTCGCTACTCCGTTTCGCTGTGGAACGAGCAGATGCGCCACTTTCTGCAAACGCCGTTCGGCGCGCATTTTTCATCGTTTGAAAACTTCGGCTATCTGAGCGGCGAATATTATCGCGGCATTTGTGAAGGCAACGCCGGCCTCGGCCTCGGACTTTGCGTCGTGATAATCGCGACATGGTTGGAAATGCGCCGCCAACGCGACGTTGCCGTTCATAATATCATCGCGCCGGATCCAATTCTTTTTTGGCTGCGCCTCGTGCCGTGGGCGCTGCTGTTGTTGTTCATGGCCAAAGTCGGAACCTTTTCCATCGCGCGGCATCTCGCGCCCTATTATCTTTTATTATTTCCACTTTTTCTCGTCAAACCGGCGCACGCGCGCGTGGTGCGCCAACGCCGCTGGCAGCGGTTCGGCATGGAAATGATGGCGCTCGCCGTCCTCGTGCTCATCACCGCCGGCAACCGTCCGTTGCTGCCGCTGCCATCGCTCTGGCAAAAACTTCATGCCTGGTTTCCGGCCAACGAAATCGTCGCCGACCAAAATGCGCGTTACGCGGAATCGGATTTTCAAGCGGTCCGCGCCCGGAAAATATTTCTGAACCAAACGCTGCCGCCAACGGAAACAGTGGTCGGATATTATCCCGTGATTTGCGACAGCGACGAACTGGGTCTCTGGCAACCGCTTGGTCGGCGCCGCGTTGAGGAGGTGACGCCCGAAGATTCGCCTGAAAATTTGCGCGCCCGAAACATTCGCTATGTCGTCGTGCATTTGCATTTATCCGACGGCAACATCGCCCACTGGCTGGATAAATACCACGGCACCCTCGTCGCGCAATACGCGTTTCCGATCCCCTCCGCCAAACCCGCCCCTCCGCTGGAACTTTTTTTGGTCCGGCTTGATTGACGCCGGCCGCTTGACGAAATCACCATCCGCTGCGACCTTTTCCCCCGCTTGCCGCAAAACGAACTCGCGTCAGCGACAAGCCTTTCGTTCGCTGACATCCTGCGCACTCCCGCCGTGCAAACCTTCGCACAGCGCTTGGAGGCTGGCGGAGCGCTGGCCGGTGTAAAAATTTGCCCGTCTGCCCGCCCGTTTCTGGCCGCTCTCCTGAACCAAAAATTTCCTCAACGTCCGCTCGTCATCGTCACCGGCAATCTCAAAACCCAGGAAATTTTTCAGCAAGATCTTGAAACGTGGTTGCAAGTTGCCGCCGACAAGTTGCCGGCTGATGCTGGCGCAGACAAAAACTTCAGCCTGCGACCTGCCGCCTGCCGCCCATTATTTTATCCCGCCTGGGAAATTTTTCCGCATGAAGACAAATTGCCGCACGCCGACGTCATCAGCGACCGCTTAGAAACGCTCATCTCGCTCGCTGACCATTCAAAACGCCAAGCGCAAAACTCAAAACTGGTGGTGACGAGCATGGCCGCGCTGCTGCAAAAAACCTTTGCGCCGGCCGATTTGAAAAACCGCACGCGCACCTTTGCGCGCGGCGACAAAATCGCGCCGCTCGATTTGATCGAATGGCTCGAAGCGCAAGGCTACGAGCCGGAGGCGCAGGTCACGCAGAAGGGCGAGATCGCGCTGCGCGGCGGCATCGTGGACGTTTTTCCACCGACGAGTCCGTGGCCCGTGCGGCTGGAATTTTTCGGCGACGAACTGGAATCGCTGCGCGAGTTCGATCCGCTCACACAAGTTTCGCGCGGTGAAATTTCCAACCTGACGTTGCCGCCGGCGGGCGAACTGGGAATTTTGAAGTCCGAAGCCCAAAGTCCAAAGTCCAAGGTCGTGGAATTTGCTACGCTGCTCGACTATTTGCCGCGCGAGACGATTTTTCTTTTGTGCGAGCCAGAATCGCTCGCGGTTCACGCGGATGGTTATAGACAACAAATTCCAAAGGATGATCCGTTCTTCATCTCCTGGCCGGCATTTCTGGCGGAGCTAAATCATCGTGGTGTCACCTCGTCTGAATTGATGGACGAAACGGAAACCGGCGAAGCTGGTTCGCGATGCGAAACGCTCGATTTGCAATTGGATTCGCTTGAAGCCTTTCGTCCGCTCGGCGAGCGCCCGCCGGAACCACCGGTCGCCGAGGCACAGCGCCGGGAATTTTTCGCGCAGCTCCACCGCTGGCTGCGGCAGGATTTTTCCGTCCAAGTTTTCTGCAACAACGACGGCGAATGTCAACGGTTCCAAGAAATTTGGAAAGAGTTTGGTTTTACCGACGACAAAAAGCTCGTCACCAATCTCGGCGCGTTGTCGCGCGGATTTCTTTGCGCCGCAGCGAAGCTGGTCGTTGTGACGGATGCGGAAATTTTTGGCCGTTACAAAGTGCAGCGGCCACGTCGGCTCAAATCGCCGCACGCGCTCGCGGTGCGCTCGGCGATGGAAATTGATTTTGCGGATTTGGAGGAAGGCGATCTGGTCGTGCATTTGCAGCACGGCATCGGCCGTTATCTCGGCTTGAAAAATCTGCCCATCGGCAGCGGCACGCGCGGAGTTCAACCGGCAACTTTCAACGTTCAACCGGCAACCGAATGTCTGGTCATCGAATACGCGCAATCAGACAACGACGTCGAGCCGCCGAAACTTTACGTCCCCGTTTCCGAGGCGCATCTTGTCAGCAAATACGTGGGTGCAGGCAAAGCCAATCCGGCGTTGCACACGCTCGGCGGCACGCGCTGGCACAAGGCCAAGGAGCAGACCGAAGCCGCCGTGCGCGATGTCGCCGCCGAAATGTTGCGCATCCAGGCCATCCGCGAAACGCAGGCCGGTCACGCGTGCAAACCCGATACGCACTGGCAGCGCGAATTTGAAAGCGCTTTTATTTACGAAGAAACGCGCGACCAAATTACCGCCATCGCGGACACGAAAGCCGATCAAGAACGCGCGAAGCCGATGGACCGTTTGATCTGCGGCGACGTGGGTTTTGGCAAAACGGAAGTCGCGATTCGCGCCGCGTTCAAATGTGTGATGGACGGAAAACAAGTTGCCATCCTTGTGCCGACGACGGTTTTGGCGCAGCAGCATTTTAATAATTTTCGTGAGCGCATGGCGGACTACCCGATTCGTGTGGAACTGCTCTCGCGCTTCCGCACCAAAGGCGAGGCGACGCGCGTCATCAACGATCTCGCCGCCGGCACGGTGGACATCGTCATCGGCACGCATCGCATCGTGCAAGACGATATTGCGTTCAAGGATTTGGGCCTTGTCGTCATTGACGAGGAACAGCGTTTCGGCGTGCAGCACAAGGAAAAATTCAAGCGGCTGCGCACCATGGTGGATGTGCTGACGTTGAGCGCCACGCCGATTCCGCGCACGCTTTATCTCGCGCTCACCGGCGCGCGCGACATGAGCACGATCCAGACGCCGCCGCATGACCGGCTGCCCGTTGAGACGATCGCCACGCCTTACGACGAGCGAACCATCCGCGACGCCATCCAGCGCGAACTGAACCGCGGCGGCCAGGTTTTTTTCCTGCATAATCGCGTGACGACGATTGACACGATGCTGGCGAAATTAAAATCGCTTGTGCCGACCGCGCGCATCGTCATCGGCCACGGCCAGATGCACGCGGATGATTTGGAAGAGGTGATGACGAAGTTCGTCAACGGCGAGGCGGATGTTTTGCTTTCGACCACCATCATCGAAAGCGGCCTGGATATTCCGAACGCGAACACCATCATTATTGACCGCGCGGACCGTTTCGGTTTGAGCGAGCTTTACCAGTTGCGTGGACGCGTCGGACGCTACAAGCATCAGGCCTACGCGTATCTGCTGCTGCCGCGCCACGCGCGATTACTCACCGACGTGCGCAAACGCATCAGCGCGATGAAGCAATACGCCTCGCTCGGCAGCGGCTTCAAGATCGCGATGCGCGACTTGGAAATTCGCGGCGCGGGAAATCTCCTCGGCTCCGAACAAAGCGGCCACATCACCGCCGTCGGTTTTGAACTCTACTGCCAGTTGCTCAAACAAAGTGTCGGCGCGCTGAAAGGCGAGAAGGTGAAGCCGCGCGTCGAAGTCCGCATCGCGCTGGATTTTCTTGGCGACACCAATGCGCTTCCCGAAAATTACGTCACCGAGGCGCATCATCGCATCGAGACTTACCGCAAGCTTGCGCAAGCCATGGACAAGGCTGCGCTCGACGCCCTGCAGAAAGAAATGCGCGACCGCTTCGGTCCGCTGCCGCCGGCGGTCGAATTGCTGTTGGCCGTGGGGGAATTGAAAATTCTCGCGAGCCAAAAAGCCGTCACCGCCATCGAAGTCGAAGCTGATAAATTGAAAATCACCCGGCGCGGCGATTTTATTCAACTTGGCGGCAAATTTCCGCGCCTCACCAAAAAGGACCCCAAGGCGCGGCTCAAGGAAATCAAACGGTTGTTGCTGGCGATTTAGCTAACGCGCAACCAAACCGTTTTCAAATACGCCGGTTCGGCGCGGCTGCTGGGGAAATCCGGCGGTTGCGGGACGTAATGCCGTTGCAGAATTTTCCGCCGCGCGCCGTGAACCGCCGCGTCCACGTCCGCAAGAAAATTTTCCGGCGGCCAGTCCGCCGCGTTCGTCGAGGCGAGCAGCCCGCCGCCCGGCTTCAGCACGGGGAGCGCGGCGGCGACCAGCGGGCCAAAATCTTTTTCCGCACGGAAAGTGCCGTGTTCCTTCGATTGCGAAAACGTCGGCGGATCGAGCACGATGGCGTCGAATGCGCGGCCTTTCTTCGCCAGCCGCCGCAGCCAGTCAACGGTGTCGCCATAAATAAAATCGTGTTGCGTTGGATCAATCCCATTCAAAATAAAATTGCGTTTGCCCCATTCCAAATATTTTTTCGAGAGATCAAGGCTCGTCGTCCGCGCGCCCGCCTTGGCCGCGCAGACAGAGAAGCCGCAGGTGTAGGCAAAGCAATTCAGGATTTCCGCTTTCCGCTTTCCGCTTTCCAATTTGAAAAGCGGAAAATCCGCCGCGATGTGGCCGGTCAAAAAACGTCGGCGGTTGTCGCGCTGATCCAGAAACAGGCCGACGGAATAGCCCTCGTTGAAACTCATTTCGTAGTGCACGCCGTTTTCGAGGATTTCAAACCGCTCTGGCGAAGCTTCGCCAAAAACCAGTTGCGGCGAAGCTTCAGTTGTCGTCGCGCGCCGAACTTGGCGTGAAAGAATTTTATGATACGCTCCGCGCGCCAAAAATTTCCTGGCGAGCCACGCCAGTTCCTCGTTTTGTTTTTCGGTCAGCGGCGCTTCGGATTGCGACAGCAAAAAGTCGCCGAGCTTTTCCACGAACCAGCCGGGCTGGTTGTCACTCGCGCCATGGATCAACCGAAAGGCATTGGTCGCGTCCGGCTCGATGATGGCAGTGCGCAGCGCGAGGCGCGGCTCCACCTCGAAATTCACCGGCGCAAAAAATTTCACCGGCTCATTTGTCGCCGGATGCGTGAAGGCAATTTCCGCGGCGTGCAAATAGACTCGCGACGAAGCGGCACCGCCGTAAAGCGTGTCGCCGAGAATCGGAAAACCGTGCTCCGCCGCGTGAACGCGGATCTGGTGCGTGCGGCCGGTGAATGGCTCGGCGCTGACCATTTTCAATTGGCCAACTTCGAATTTGGCGTCGTGAATCGGCGTGAATTTGGTTTCTGCCATTTCACCGTGCGCGCCGCCCGCATATTTTTCACCGACGCGGACGAGTTTTGACTTTGCCGTGAATTCTTTTTTTGGAACTCCACGGTCGGTGAGCAGCAGGTATTTTTTGTGCACAAGCCGGGCGGTGAATTGTTCCGTGAGCGATTGGTTGGCGAGCGGCGTTTTGCCGAAGACGAGCACGCCGCTGGTTTCCTTGTCGAGCCGGTGGATGATGGCGAGCGAAGCCCAGCGCGGTTCGCGATGCTTCAGCCAGTCGTAGATGCCTTCGCCGGCGTGAGGCGCCGGCGCGTGCGTGTTCCAGCCGGCGGGCTTGGCCACCACCAGCAGATGCTCATCTTCAAAAATCACGCACGGAACCATGCGCCATGAAAACATTTTTTCCGGCTTGAAAGAAAGCGCGAACCGCCCGGTCTGTGCTTAAATTTCAGCCGCGCGCTTTTTTCGGCGGCACTTCGTCCACGCCGGGGAAAGCCATGTAATTTTTCGCGTTGGCGTAGCAGATGTTTTTGATCATCGGCCCGACCAAATCTTCATCGTCGGGAATCAAGCCGTTCTTGATGTCGCGGCCGATGAGATTGCAGAGCGTGCGGCGGAAATATTCGTGGCGCGGATAGCTCATGAACGAGCGCGAGTCGGTGATCATGCCGATGAAGGGCGACAGC
>Ga0302192_10000935_pt1 | contig 18214 bp, 18 predicted proteins | sample II_Bog_E3_2_FD_200230 | JGI IMG/M metagenome (GOLD analysis project Ga0302192, IMG submission 200230) | Peat permafrost microbial communities from Stordalen Mire near Abisko, Sweden - II_Bog_E3_2 | ecosystem: Environmental > Terrestrial > Soil > Wetlands > Peat | place: Sweden: Abisko...
GCCTGGATTCGCCGTCCTTCGCCTCGATGGGGCGGGTAAGCCGGTCGAGGTAGGACTCAAAGTCCTTGTCGCAAACTGCCTTTTGCTCTGGAGAGAGAGCATCGTATCCGTCTTTCTCGCGCAGATATGATCCCCGCACAGGCGCGTCCGCCTGGTTTTCGAGTGTGTCCAGCTCCTGCTGCGGGTCTCCCTCCTGCCCAGCGTATGGGAAATCGGTGTCTGCTGGGGCTGTGTATTCGGCTTGTTTCTCTTTTGCCTTTGAGCTGCGGCGTCCAGCTTTCGCGCCCGTCGCATGTTCTTCGAGAGGATTGACTTGGGTTGCCATACTCTTGGCTTCGCTTTCTGTGCGCGACTCAGGCGCACGGTTTGGGTTGTCGGTGTGCTCGATGGAATGTCGAGCAGGTTGAACGAGTTCCGCCTGCCCACGGGCTGTCTCAATTCCGCAGGTACGGCTCTCGTCTCTCAACATAATACCAAACTGCTGTCATATATGTATTATGTACGGAGAAGTAGATTATCCTGTGAAATGATGTGGCTTAGGGGATTGTCAGGGGAGATCGGGCTGGACTTTGGACGGGAGCAGGGTGTCCAGCAGAGTTCTGGGAGGGGAGTCCATGGCAGTGAAGAAGGCAGCAAAGAAGCCAATTAGGGAATCTGTGCGGAAGGTAAACCGCGAGGGACAGCGGTGGACGGATGACCGTCCGGGTATGACGCTACGCCTCCCCATTGACCTGCGCGAAGCAATTACCGAGGAATCGCGCGTAAAGGGCGATCTTGCCAAAATCGTTCTTTTTGCTTTGGACCACGTTGACCGCGAAGACGTGGAGATCATGCAGACCCGCAAGGCCGGCATGGAGCTTTCCAACCCTCAGCTCCTCCACGTCGGCGCACAGGCCCGGCTGACGCTCAAAGAGTGGGCCGAAGCCGAAGGCGTCAGCGTGAATGCGGTCGTCGTCAGCGTCCTCCAAGAATTCTTCAAGCGTTTCAAGAAAAGCAACGCGCTAAGAGAAGAACTCCGGCGGGAGATTCGTGGCAACCAGGGATTTATGGTGAGGTGACCTGCAACCCCATGTGCCGTTAGTTAAGCAGGGGAACGGCAATAGTCTCAACCGTACTGCTCAAGAAAGAGGTTAAACAGACTCACATTCACCATCGCATCCGATAGGGATGGTAGCCATTCTCTCGCTGGAATGCCCCTGCTAAGCTTTTGGCTTGCGTTGCGAGCAAATATACGGGTGCGAGAAGGCGAGATCGGTAATACAGGGGTTTGGTCCATCGCTTCGAGAAGCTCTGCGCTAATGCATGTTTTGTGCTGGACCGAAGAAGGCCGCTCTTTCCAATTCCGGGTCTAAAGCCCCTGCCAAGCATTCCAAATACAACCCTGTCGCCGAACGGTGCGCGAAATTCCTCTATAAGGTCGAAGACAAGACTTCCCTGATCTCGAAGAGACCCATGGATCAACCCAAAATACGGGTCGAGACCAACTTTCGAGATTGCGCGCCAAACCTCCCCATAGAGAATCCCGTAAACATAGTTAAGACACTGGTTGACAGGGTCATGGGCAGAAAGTGTCATCCTCCCATCAAAACCAAGATCTTCTGGAATAAGGCGAGACAACTGGCTCCAATAGATGGCAGCGCCTCTCCCTTCTAAACCCATGCCGACTCCCCGAACACTTGCCTCGCGAGTATCAAGTCGCAAGATATTCCGAGACAGTTCGAGGATCTTGTCGGCTGATTCTCTCATGCCGCTAGCGACTTCTGGAGCAACCCGGCTGCGATATTTCGCAAAGTATTTCAGAACCGCGGCTTGGTTTGATGCCTTGGCTGCAATCATAGAGAGTCCCACCTTCAGAACGTCCGGCTCCTCCCTGCGTAGAACCTGTAATCGGCGGATGGACGATCGTGCTGTTTCGATAGGATTGATTACAGAGATTGGATTTCCAAGTGGTGGTGCAATAACGACGGAGACATCATGTTTGGCCAACTTGACCTGGGCATCAACTGAAATATTGATGCCGAAGCCCTGCAAGTAGATGAGGCTGATTTGATTCATAGGGCGACGGTATACTTCCTGGCGCCTTCTTTTCAGAACAACATCCTCATCCTCGGCAGTCAGGTATGCACCATGCGTTAGAACATAAAGCCTGTCTCCATCTTCAAGCATTGTAGAGAGGAAAGGGGACACCTTTCCGGAGACGCCGCTGGAAGTAGCGGCGCGGGCGAGGGCTTGTTTATCGCTCGGAGAGTTGGAATCACTCGATTCACTGCCGCTGCGCATCCAACCAGCGGGGGTTTGGTATGGGGCATCTTCGGGATATCCGGAAGCTGGCAGTAGCGCCCTCGATGTGGGCTGACCGGCCGAGACAGGATCGTTGTGAGGTGTGTTCACAGAGACGCGTTCATGGCATAGCCATGCCGGGTTTTGTCGAAGAGAATCCGGCAAGTGAATGGAGGCGATTTGTTCAATTCGGTCATCAAGTTCCCGCATTTGGGTTGATAGGGACGGCTCTCCCGGCAGGAGGAAGTAATTCCTCCACCCTCTGGCAATGGAATTAAAGCGGGTGAGGCCTTGGGCAACTTTGTCGAATGATGAGGCCGACGCAGCCAATTCCTTAATCACGATTGAGAGATGCAACAATAGAGCTTCGATCCGGGCCGGCTGAACGATGATCGAAGAATTAGCGATATGAAACCCGAGAAAATCATAGCCCTCTGCAACGTGAACGTAAAAAGTCTTCGCTGGCTTGAGTTCCAGCCGCAACACATCGTGCAGAAAATCGGCCAGACGGCGGCATATATCCTCTGCTGCGTCTTTGCTGTGAGCAAACATGACAAAGTCATCCGCGTAGCGAACGAATGGAATGCCAAGCATTTCAAAGTGCCTGTCCAGGGTGTCGAGATAGATATTTGCGAGGAGGGGCGAGAGAGACTCGCCTTGTGGGACTCCGATCTCGTTGGGAAACATCTCGCCGAGCTCAGAAATATCGACCGTTAACCAATTGCGGACGAGTGTCAGGAATTCCTCGTCAGCGATCCGAAGCCCGAGAGTGCTGAGCAAGACATCATGATCGATATTGTCAAAGCATTTTCGTATGTCCGCGATAACGGCCCATTGACGGCCACTCGCAACAATCGATCTTGCGACCGCGACCGCTTGATGCGCATTACGGTGCGGACGAAAGCCGTAGCTGAATCTGCTAAATGTCGGCTCAAAGACTGGCTCCAAAACGGAAAGGCAGGCCGCCTGTACAACCCGGTCCCGGACACAGGCTATACCCAGGTTCCGCACGCCGCCGTCAGGTTTCGGGATTTGAATTCTGCGCAATGGCCGAGGAGAATAGTGTCCTGACCGTAATTCCTCGCTTAACGTGTTCAGTTCTCTTTCGATAGTCGTGCCGAAGGCGGTTGTTGATACTCCATCAACTCCAACCGCGCGCGATCTCGATTCTTGAACTCGAAACCACCCTGAGCGCAGAATCTCAATGTCACAGATCTTTTCGTACAAGTCTCGATGTGCCCCAGGTGGGTTTGCCAGCGATTTGATTGTCGAGGCGACTTGATCGGTGGACGCGATTAGCCTCTTGCGCGCGGCATTGTTACGCAGACGAACACCGAGTGCAAGATCGGACGATCTCTCTCTTGTGCGCACAACTATTGGCTTGCCTGAGCGATTACTGCGAATCCATATTTCGCCCCTTGCCAAGGTCTTTAGCCGGCCAGCTTCGTCCTGTGAAATCCAACTTGAGTGGCACTTTTGATCGATCTCCATCTTCTGTCCAGTCAGCCACAGGGTTTCGCTACGTTGAACCCACGATAGCGCCGGATGAGAAAGAGGACTGCAAGCGCTCAGATGATGTACCGCGACGTGCCGAACCAACCCCAAGTGGGTCTCGACCCAGCTTTCAATAGGCAAGGTGACAGCAGGGTCCGGATAAAGATGAAGCAAGGTCAAGCCCTTCATGATGTCACGGAAGCGGTCTGACGCGGCCGCCATCGTTCTCAGGGCGTCTTCTAACGCAGCTTCCAGCAGGAGCTGCACCACAAGGTGTTCCTTCGGCTCAAAATGCTCAGTAGCGGATTCTATCCAAAGCACAGATGGCTTCGAAAGAGCGTCAAGAATGTTTCCGCGGTTGTCACCTTCCGATATTGCATATACAGCGGGGAATGAGAGCGCCCATGTGAGGAGGTCGATAATCTTGCCAAGTCCCGACGGTTCGATCCTAGTCTCCAGAAACAAGTGACGGGTCTCGGAAGAAGACAGGCAACGAAACAGAGCGCCGAGTCCGACAGAGCCATCCGATGAAAGAGAGTATGCGGCCTCAGATGTCCAATTCAAAACGTCGTCCGGGATGTTCGACTTGGCAATCACCGAAAGTGACTTCAGAACCCTGGCCCAAATCGACCGCATATGAGCTGAACGTCGGATTTGAAACAAAGAAAGAGGTCGGCGGCGATCGGCGAGGTCGACCCAGATTACTCGCCGCCGGTCCAGGCCCATCTTGTTGCCTGGAGACAAAATCGCTGCGCCTTTGCCGGTCGCGTCTTGAATGATGAGCGATCCGGAACGCGTCTTAAAGCGCAGCGCCTCGCGAAGGATGAGCGCAGGGGCGTCCAGCCCGGTGCCCAGCACTGTCAGCGTTTCATTTAGTACCGGCACGGTGGACTCCCTTCTTCGCTTTCTTGGTCGGTGCGACACCTGTCTGTCGTGGTGCCTGCTCCTTCCCGGCCGGTTTTGCTTCTGCCAATTTGGGTTGCACGGGAGCGTCCGGTGACAGAGAATTCGGGGCAACAGCATTCTCGGTGGCCACAGTCTTCTTAAGCTTGGACTGAAGAGCCTTGGACCTCGCCTGGAACTCCGGCCATGAGATGAAAAGCGGCGTGTCAGGGTAGGAAGCTGAAAGCGCCGTAGCAATGCTTTGACAGGCCAGTCTTCTCTGTTGCCTCATCGACGGCTTCCTGGTGTGGTAGTCGAAGACTTCAACTGAGTCCTTGGGAGTGAATTGTGCCAGCAGTCTCTCCAGGACCGAAGCGCGCTCCTTCAGACTGCGCAAGGCGTGCCTGGCCGCACCCTGGTCCAGAAGATAGGCGCTTTCCATTTGCATCTCGATACCGGTCAGAAAACATTTGGCCATGCGAAAACCTCGATCCGGGACAAATCAGACCCGCAGCCGAGACACAATCTGACGGCGATCTTGCTATCCTGGAAGGCTAGCCGAGATTCGCGGGTCTTTGTCTCCTGTGTCAGTGTGACCAACAATGGCATTGCGCGCAATCCACTCCACGTCTACACTTCCTACAGTTTCTTCCTGAGCTCAATGCCAAACTTGCTAGTGTCGTTCGAGAGGCAGAACCTGCGGCTCAACGGCCGGTGGCTCTTTTCAAGCCGCCGGAAGATGCGTTTTGAATGGCTCGCGCTTCTTGCGATCAATAGGCGGGTGAAGCCGCCTGACGAGGCATGGACAACGCTTGCAGAGGTTGGCCATTTGCCGGATTGGACGGGCAAGGCGACCGACCACATTGCGACGAATATTGGGCGCTACTTGCAGTCGTTTGAGCGAACGGGAGCCCAGCTTGTAGCCGCGGAAACGAGGTGGGCTGGACCGTACCGATTACAAATAGCCGCATCTGCAATTGAATTCGACATCCCAATTGCCGAGGTACAGCGGCAACTCCGACTCCGGCGCCCAGAGCCGCCCGCGCAAAGGGCAGAGTTATTGCGCTTCACACTCTCTTATGTGCGCGCACAGTGGCTCGTTTTTCAAGGCAGGCTGGTAGCGGTACGACAACGAGATCGGTCGCAGGACAATGCCTATTCAAGGTTGCTTCGCATGGCAGGTGATCGCCGGTTCTCTGCAAAGCTGCGCCTGATTGCATGTCTCAGCGCTGTGGACGTGCTCTATCGTATAGGAAGATTTCAGGCGGCCCTCAGAACTCTTGTTCAAAGCTCACGCCTTGTGCATTCAGTCCGGGACGATGTTCTGAAGGCTCGCTATCATTTGGCCCTTGCCTGGTCGCACTCACGAGGATCTAGTGGTCCAGCTTCCGACCTGGCCACTCTAAAAGCATTGAGGACGGCAAGTGCCTACGCGGAGGACGGCGGCGACAGAGCCACGCTCGGGCTGTTGGCTTATCGGACGAGCATGTATCTCACGAAGAAAGGGCAGCACGTTGAGGCCATTGGCCAACTCCTTCTTGCGCTGCAGGCATATTTGCTTACTGAGGACTACGACTCCATCCAGGCTTGCTGCGCAATCATTGGCAGCGTAGTCCACCGGCTCGGGGAGGAGCACTATACAGAGGCTCGGCGCTGGTTGCTTGCCGGGATTGCGATTGCACGATGGATGAAAATAGGGTTGGACGATGCACATGCCGAGATGATTTTGGGGAAGATCTACGTGGAGAATGGGCATCAGCCAGCGTTAGCCAAGTGGTGGCTGATGAGAGCCGAGAGGATCGCGGAACGTGCCGGCAACCAGGTGAGTCAAGCGGATATAAAGATGGTGTGGGCGCTTTGGCATCAGAAGTTTGGGACACGACCAGACGAGAAGAGTGCGTTGATTCAGGCGTTGCAGTTGTTCCGAACTTTGAGGCAATTCGACTGCAAACAGAAGGAGATTTATATGGCGCGAAAGTTTCCAGAGATGTGGCAGGAAGTCTTAAAGACTGTGAATACAAAAGGATAGCTATGCCTATAAGGGACGAAGGTGCCCAGGGAAGACATGTGCCCTGAGCGTCACAGGCGGACGCTGCTGGCGGGAAACGGGCTTGACAAGGGGGCCGACGCGGACGAACATTATCCCAATTTCCATTTGGAAGTTTTTTCCGGCTTCAAACTGGGCCTCAGCGAGTCCGGGCTTCCCTCGGTTTGGGAGCTACCATGGGTTCCTTCTGCGTCTCTCCGTCTTTCGCTTCCGCATATTGTCCGCTCCTGGTAACTATTCCGCAATCACACCAAAACTGGACACAGTTACAGGTGCTCAGGTTATAGCTCCGAGTGATCGGAGTAACAGGCCGTCACCTGACTGACAGAAGTCACAGTAGAGGTATTATGAGAAGTCGGAAACAATAGAAAATACTGGACTTAGGATTGTGATGAATCGAGGCTTGGCGAGCAAGCCTCGATTTCTCAATAACTTACACGGCTCGGAGCATTTGTCGAAAATCGATTTTCGACAATTTTCAGTGGGGTGCTTGCGTACCTTCCGTAACTTGCTGAAACAACAATAGGATGCAAGCACGTCAAAAGGGCCGCAATTGACGAAATACGAAAATCGGTCTGCAAGCTCCGGAATTTGCAAGATTCGGACATCGCCACACCGCATTTTTTGCCTTTTGTCTGCCAGAATGTCGCAAGCGCCCCATCCATTTGGCCCCCAAAGTCCTTTTCGACTTTTTGCATTCCTTGTTCCGCGGTGCCGGATTGAATGCGCCGAATCGACTTGGGGTTGCCAAAGGAGAAATTCATGGGTTCAACCTCGTACAATTCAGTTTCCCTCGGGCAGAACATGGAACGCCGTTGCTTGATGGATTGTAAAGTTCACAAAAGACAGGCGTTCTGCTGCGCTGTGAATGATTATCTGCTCCAATTGAAGGCATCTGGGCGGAGAGCCACCACGATTGCATCGTATGGCGAAAGTCTCGGCATCCTGGGGCGGAGATTGGGAACCAGCATTCCGCTGGAGATCGTTTCTCCAGTCCAGCTCAACACAGCCGTTGCCGGCTTGGCGATTATCGAAGGTCAGCCGGAAAAGCGCCGATCCCAAACGACGCTGAATCGCCATCGCAGCGCTTACCGGGGGTTCTTCGGCTGGGCATTCGAGACCAAGAGAATAATGGCAAATCCGGCTCTGCTGCTGGGAAGATCCAACATGGAATCGGTTCCCACACAGCCCATGACGCTTCACGAAGTCCGCTCATTTCTCCGGGCGATCCGCCATTCAAAGGAATCACTGCGCCTGCGAGATGAAGCACTATTCGCGTTGTATGCCTTCACAGGCCTGCGCCGGGCCGAAGCACTGTCATTGGACATGGCCGACTACAACGCTGCCACAAGAACGTTGCAGGTTAAGAATGGGAAAAGCGGACGACCTCGGGTAGTGCATGTGATCTCTCAACTGGGCCTTTTGCTAGAGAGACTTCAGAAGCACGGTGAGCGTGGAAAAGAGATGGAGAATGGAAAGCTGTTTCCGGGACGAACCCCTGGGCATAGTCTGACCACTCGCCAAGCCCAGAGCAGGTTTCAGCATTGGAAGGCAATTGCGGGACTTCGACCTGCATTGACCATCCATTCCTTTCGCGTTGGATTCGCGACCGCATTGCATCGGCAGAGCCGAGATGTTGTGCTTGTTTCTCGCGCCTTGGGGCATGGTGACCTTCGGCCTACCCTTCGCTATATTGACCTATCAGCGGGAGAACTGCCGGATTGGATGGAAACCACTTTCCGACAGATTGCATAGACCGGCTGTCTCAAATGAAATTTGGTTTGTTACCGTCATGTTTGTGAGAACTTCAAATGTCTATTAGAGTATTATCTCTCCCACCAGGAAAGGAGGGGCCATGTCGGTTTCAAAGGAAGACCGCGAGGACTACGAAGAGGGTCTGCATGACCGTCAGAAAGGCGTGTTTGACCAGGCGATCAACGACGTAACCGTTAACCACCCTGACACGGAGGCCTATTACAAGGGGCGTCGTGGGGAGCAGTTGGACGAGGACAAGGACTAGGCTCTATGCGCCCTCCGTCAGGGGGGCGCACCTCTATAGCGAATCGGCCTAATGCCCCTCGCCAAACGGCTCATGGATTTTCAGGGTGCTGTTGCATGAAGAGAACCAGCAGAACTGGTCCTCTTCACTGACGACGAATATACACTCCAGTCACTGGCTACCTGCCATCTCTCTCATGGTTACGAGGCTTGAATTTGTCGCGCAAAGCCAATTCCGCCGACTGGCGGACCTGTTCAACCCGCTCAAGAACGTGTTTGAGTTTCCCTTCGTCTATCGACACCCGGTAGGATTGCTGACCGTTTTGGGTTCTGATGACCGCAACCGTCAGATTGCCGCCGGCGTTTGCCTTCGGCTCTGGTTCCTGAGACGCCTTCAGGATTTGGAGAACCTGATGGGAGTGCGCGGCAGGTTTGAGGCAGGAAAGAAGCAGGTGTACGTCGGCTTCATTGGTGAAGAGCATCTCGCTCATCTCTTCGTTTTGCAACCTGGTTTCAAGGGCGTGAAGGCGAGCAGCTTTGACTTGGAGAGGATTTGCGACGAGTTGGTGCTGGCGGAGGGCGTCCCGCATTTCCGGGTCGGTGAATTCAACGAAGATGCCGTTCTGGACGGCCACTTTGACCACCTGCCGCTTCCAATCGTCGCCTCCAGAGCAGGCGATGCGCGATCCGTACTTCTGGACGGCCATCTCCAGGCCAAAGACGATTGCTGCCTCATTCTGGTTGAGCACGGTCACGCGCCGCCCACGGTCGATGACGGACAGCTTTCCGTTCACCATGTACGAGACTTCCCCAGTGGCCCGGTTGATCGTCCATATCCGGGCTGTGGCAATTTGTCCGGCGAGATTCTCCGCCCTCTGTTGAGCAGCACGCCGTTGTTCCATGAATTCTGACCAATCCGTCTTCTCCTCATCCGTACCGGGTCCAAGATGAAGTGCATTGGCTTCTAGAGCGGATTCCAGCCGCCGCTGGTTTCGCTGATCCGCATAGCGCCATCCGCGCAACTGTGCCGCCGCCCGCGCATCGCCCTCGGCGGCGCGTTCCGCAACCCACATGCGCAGGTTTTTAGGAAACTCGGTTTGGCGTTCCTTCTGCGTGGACAGTTTAAGCGTTCGCAGTTCTATGACGGACGCAGCTACAACCTCCGAGAGCAGGATCTTCTTGGCGGGCCACGACAGTGCCAATGTGCGGATTTCCTTCTTGCGTTGCTTCAGCCGGGCGAGAGCCTGTTGCCGGTCCTCTCTACCCTTTGCAGTAATGCCCTTGCAGACAGCCCTTTGCTCATTTCGGTATTGATTGTATTCAAACAGGAGGGCTTTTCTGTCCTGGAGTCGCTGCTCTTTTCGTTCGTCCCGTAGTGTCTGATTAAGAACGGCAGTACGTCCCATATGTGTAGGGGAAGGCTGAAGCGATGTCGAGGGTTCTCTCCAGGACCCGAGAAGCTGTTCGGTCGCCTTACGATTCTCTTTACCGGCAAAATCATGACGGAACACATCGGATGCTTTCACGCGGATAAAGTGGTCGATTGCGAGGACCGTGTACCCGCCTGCTTCCCCTTTCTCAATGCGCAGATGGTATTTCGCAAGAAGAGTATGCAGGGTGTCCCACGAGGCATTCTGACGCGTTAGCAGCGTTTGTACACGCGGAGCAACTTCTCGACGCACATAGGTCTGGAGGGAGTCTTCATCGTGATAGTGCTCGTACTTTGCGGCGGCGCCGCTCGCCTGGTGTTGAATCGACCTGGACTCATTGCGCTCGGATCTGGATGTTCGCACAGCCTTCTGTGTGGCATCGTCCCAGCGGGTCGGTCCGACAGTGTGGGACCAACCGTATTTGGCTTCGAGCGTCCGTGCCGCCGCGTCAAGTGTGATCCAATTTCGATACGGTGTATGGGCTTTGTAGGTTTCGGGATGGACCTTATTCAGCATGATGTGAATATGGAAATGCTTCTTGTCGTCGTGAGCAACGACCACGTATTGGTGGTCCTTGTAGCCAAGTTGGTCCAGCGTATATTCCGCAGCATCCATCCATTGTGTGCGGGTTGGCCGTTCACCTGGTGGCCACGCGAGTTCGAAATGGCACACTGCATCGTCGCAACGTAGGTTCAGGGATTCGACGGCTTTCATCTCCGTTGCCGCTGTGTCGATACCGACAAGGTTGTTCGACAATACGACTTCGCCACGAAGCAGAGTCTCTCCGGTCTCCGGGTCAACCTCTTTTGTGAGGTAGTTCAGTAGCCGCTTAAAACTGCTTCTCGACTTCTGTTTGCTCGGCTGAACCTTGGCGATCATGTACACTCCCCGCGTAGACCTGTTTGGCGATCATTCCGATTCATCCTCCTTCTTAATTACGGCTCGCAATGTCGTGGTGATCCCTGCAAGAACTGAGTTCAGTTCATTGCGAAGCGCTGCTTTGTATGGGTGGCCTTTGATCTGCATGAGCAGGTGCTTCTGAAGGCCGCACAGGCTGCTTAGGCGGGCAATTGCCTTGTCGCTTACGTGCGATTGAATTCGCTTATTGAGCGAGCATCTTCGGACGTACTCGCTCAACGTTAGTCCGGCTTTGTCGGCTTGTATCAACAGGGTGTTCTTCTCTTCATCTGTGATGCGCACCTGAATTCTTGTCGTTGTGCCCTTTGCTCGTTTGGGTCTTGGCATTGCGTTTCGTCCTTTCTGCGGGGTCTCGGGGCGCAGCCCTGAGCGAGATGCGCAACCAATTCTCCGAGTAGCCGAAGGCGGATTGGAGAATTGGTGGTGGGACGCGCGAAACCCCGCAGGGGTTTTGTGAGTACCAGCGCCTACCTCGCCGTGCCTCTTAGTAGTTTCGACTTTACAATAATACATTTCTGCTGTCAAAGATGTGTTATCGTATACCCATCCCGTGGGTAAGGACGGTGATGGGGAGACGCTATGGAAAAGGAGCGACGTAAAGCCCAAATGCTTACCGCAGAACAATTCGAGGTCTTTCGCACTCGCTTGGATGAGAGAGGAAATGTACCTCCGCCGCAACCCGAAACATTCATGATGGGTGAGATCGTTCGGGGCGTATACCCTCAGTTGAAAAAGTTGCGGGAGAACGGCTACACGCTGAAGATGTTGGTCCGTATTTTTGAAGAGAATGGCGTTGTAATCACTACCAACGCCCTTTCGACCTATCTGACGAAACTGGCACACAGTAGAGAAGAGGCGCAACCAAAGGAGGCTCGTAAGGTGAGCCCTGCGGTGTCGTCGATTGTTGAGGGAAGGCGTGGACAGTTTCAGATGAAACCGGACGTAACGCTGTAAGAAAGGAGAGAGGTAAATGGCAAGGGTGTTCTTCGTAACAGGCAGCAAAGGCGGTGTTGGGAAGTCTGTGGGCGCGATTGCACTTCTCGACTACTTTGAGATGAGGAATCGAGAGGTTTCGCTGGTGGAGACCGATACAGCAAACCCCGATGTTGGCAAAGCCTACCAGAAGGATGTGAAGTCGTTCTCGCTTGTAAACCTGGATGAGAACGAAGGGTGGCTTGATCTTTTGGACATTGTGGATGCGAGCAAGGACGATGAGGTTGTCGTCAATACCGCCGCACGAAACAACGAAGGGGTCAATCGCTACGGCTCGATGTTCGATGAAAAGCTGCATGAATTCGATTGGCCTTTCATCTCGTTGTTCCTCATCAATCAGCAGCGAGATAGTTGCGAGATGCTGACCGAATACATGAGTGTGGTGAAGCACGGCACAATTCATGTTGTTCGTAATCGGTTCTTCGGCTTGGCGCCATCGCTTTTCGAGTTATACGACACTTCGGCACTGCGGCAGTCGATAGAGGCAAGACAAGGATTGTCGTTGTACCTTCCTCAATTGGCTACGCGCGTCACCAATCTCGTACAGAGCAGCCGATTAACACTCGAAAAGGCACGGGAATCTGCAACGCTTGGAAGCCGCGCAGAGATTGAACGGTGGCGTCGCGAATGTGCCCGGAACATCTTCGATAAGGTCTGTGGCGATGATCTCAACAAGTGACGACCTGTACGGCGTTTTTCTTGCAGACCTGTCGGAGGAAGAGCGTAACCGCGTCAGGTCTTACGCTGACAACTTCGGAATCGAGCCGACCGACGCCGTGTGGGCTTTGATGATCGTGCTCGGCCGGTACAGCGACCTGTACGAGGCAGTTCCGGGAAAGATCAACGTAACCGTGCAGAGCATCCTGGAGAAAATTCAGTCGGTTGCCGCAGCTGAGGCGGAGTCTTCCAGGGTTCGCTTGCAGGCGTCTTTGACAGACGCCGTTGTCGGTGCGGCGGAGTCCGTGGCGACCAGGAAGGGCCGCCGCGAACTGGTGAAGTGGAGTGCCATTGCGTCCACGGCTGGAGTGTTTGTATTCGCCGTCATGTTCGTTCTTGGGTATTGGCTCGGCTTCGATCACGGTCGTGCTCGCGGCTTCAATGCCGGGGTCGAGGGGCACCTTGCCGCGTCATGGGCGCTCTCCGCAGATGGTTTGCGGGCATACGAGCTTTGGAAAGCCGGCGATCTGGAACATTTGACTGCCTGCGACAGGCCCGGCTGGAAATTGGAATCCGGGGTCTGTTACCCGAAGTCTGACGAAGGGAAATTGTACGGTTGGCGCGTTCGGTGAGACCGGGCGCAAGTCAAATGCGATTCAACATGATGGAAAGGTGAATGGCTCATTATGGAATTGTCTCCGCGTTCTCAACCAAATGCTGACAAGAAGCCTCCAATGCGCGCTGAAGAGAAGCTGCTCCTGAGTCGGCGGGATGCCGCGCAGTTGCTCTCCATCAGCCAGCGCGCGCTGGATTACCTGGTTGCTACTCGGCGCCTGCCGACGAGAAGAATTGGCAAGCGTGTTCTGATTCCAGTGGCTGCCCTGCGGAAGTACGCTCGTGCCGACCATCCAGAACCGCTTGCAGGGTAATCTCTGTTCGGCGCATGGGGAACAGGAAAATGCTCTTTTCTGACTCTCAATCGGCGTGTTTCAGAACCAATATAGATATTTACATCTATATTGGATATGGTACACTTCCAGCATGGAGACGCACATGGATCGCCTACTGAAGTACGCCGGCCAGCAGTCCGTTATACGGCCGCGTGATCTGGTCAGGCTGCACATACCGCGCAATTACCTGGGCCGGCTGGTCCGAGCAGGAAAGCTCGAACGGGTTGGCAAGGGACTCTATTCTTCGAGCGAGAACCCGCCCACGGAGAATCGGACGCTGGTGGAGGTCTGCCGCAAAGTGCCGCAGGCCGTCGTCTGCCTCTCGTCCGCGCTGCGCTTCCATGAACTCACGACCGAGAATCCATTTGAGGTTTGGATCGCCCTCAAGCAGGGAGCCTGGACGCCCAGTTTTGAGTATCCTCCGATTCGAGTGGTGCGTTTCTCCGGCGCGTCTCTTACCTTCGGCGCAGTGGAGCATACGATTGAGGGTGCAAAAATCAAAGTTTACAGCCCGGCAAAAACGGTTGCCGACTGTTTCAAGTTCCGGTCGAAGGTAGGAACGGAACTTGCGATTCAAGCTCTTCGGGAATGCTTCCGCGAGAAGAAGGCGTCGATGGACGAACTCTGGGACGCGGCGAAGATTTGCAGGGTCGCCAACGTGATGCGGCCCTATATGGAGTCCCTGTCTTGACCAAGAATGTCACCAATCTCGCGGCTTCAGTCCGGCAACGTCTGGCGAACCTTGCGCGGCAGCGGAATGAGGATTTCGGGCTGCTTCTCACGAAGTATGCTCTGGAACGCCTTCTCTTCCGCATCAGCCAGTCGGAATACCAGAAGATCTTCGTTCTCAAGGGCGCCCTGCTTTTTGAACTCTGGACAGAGCAAGCCCACCGGCCGACTCGGGACGCCGATTTTCTCTCCAATGGCGACAACGACCCAAGCCGTTTTGAAACCATCTTCAAGGAGATATGTGCGCTCACCGTCGATGAAGACGGGCTCCAGTTCGACCAGGCAAGCGTAAAGGCGCAGCGCATCAAGGAAGACGCGGACTATGAAGGGGTCCGTGTCACCTTCCTGAGCTATTTGGAGAGGGCGCGGATTCCCATGCAAATCGACATCGGGTTCGGGGACACCATCACGCCCGCGCCAGTTGAGACTTCGTTTCCTACGATCCTCAATGGGCCGGCACCGTTGCTGTTGGCCTATCCCAAGGAGACCGTGGTCGCTGAGAAGTTCGAGGCTATGGTGAAACTCGGCATGGCGAACAGCCGGATGAAGGACTTCCACGATCTGCGCACCCTGTCTGAGCTTTTTCCGTTCGATGGAGAGCTTCTCGCCGAGGCAATCGTTCGGACATTTGAACGGCGGAAGACGCCATTGCCCACCATCGAAGCGCCGCCACGAGCGTTTACTTCCGAGTTCTTTGAAGATGAATCGAAGCAGCGCCAGTGGGATGCGTTCAACACGAAAAACCGGCTCTATATCGAGGCCGTTCCTTTGCAGCGCGTCGTGACCGACATCGAGCGGTTCCTCATGCCACTCCTGGCCGGGTTGGAGGGGCATCGGAAGAGGTCATGGCCAGCAGGAGGCCCCTGGCAGGATTGACTAGGTCCACTACAGCCCTCCCAGCTCTCATTTCCAAACTTCTTGTATGAGATGTCGGATAATCCAAGCGAGAAAGACGACCGTCACGGCGATACGGAGTGCGGCGAGTTCTACGCTTGTCAGGAAAGCATGGAGATCGAAGGAGTTGCGCTTTTTGCGCTTGTCGGGGCGGCGGGGTGTGAGCGGAAATGATGACACGCTATCCTCCTGAGTCATAGAAAGTATTTCGCAATTGAGTTCCCGATATGCGTACAATCGTGCATATGCTTAAGCGGTCAAGCCATAGCTCACACATCTTCAAAGTGAACGATTCTGATGGGAGTCTTTCGTTCAGACGTCTAACGCAAGGGTCTGCACCGATTTCACTTCGCCGTCAGTTAGGCCCTGAGACGGGCGAGGATCTTCTTGCCTGGGCTTCGACCACCAAATCTGAGGGGGCGGCAAGGATCAGCGCAATCCTGAAGTTGATCGTTGAGTTAGAGGATTTAAGCCTGAAGAACGGCAACAAGAAAGAGCACACCTTCGTTTGGCGTGGAAGAGCTTTCACGGCAAGAGTGAACATGGGAAGAGGATCTTATCCAGAGCGGAGTGATCGAGAGGTTCAACTTGCGCACGAACTGAATCTTCGCTTGCTTCGGTACAAGCTATCGCCGCAGTATTGGGTGACCTTGGGTGATTATCCGATCTTTGGATGGTGGTCAGGAAAGAACCGGCCAAAAGATGAAGAAGATCCAACGGAAGATGCTTCGTTTACGGAAGCGGACGCCATTGTTGCCATCGTTGATCTCGCGCGTGCAGGTTTCTTATCCAAAATTCGGCGCTGCCACTGTGAAGACTGGTTTTTTGCCAGTTTTGCTCATCAAAAGTTCTGTTGTGTCCGCTGCCAGCAGAAATATTACAGGTCCGGCGAGGACTACAAAGCATTGCGGCGAGCATACATGAAAAACCTAAGAGATCTGCACAAGAAGACCTACCTGGTTAGCCCGAAAGAACGAGCAGAGAAAGCAAAGCGGATTCCTCGCCCGTGATAGTTGGTTGCCTCCACCTTCCAGATCATCGAGCGGCCAAGGCGGGTGATCGCCCGGAGGGAGTAGTGGTTATGCTGCGGCAGAAGCGAGGATTGTTGTCACTGGACATTTAGCCTTTTCCTGTTCCCGGCGATATTCGGCCAGTCTGTCTACGGCCGCCAGCTTATGCGCCGGCGCAAGGTGCGCGTAGCGAACGGTCATCTTGATGTCTTTGTGACCGGCAAGCTCCTGCACGGTTCTCAAATCGACACCGGCCATCACGAGGCGAGAGATGTACGTATGTCGAAAGATGTGCCACGTAACGTCCTGAAGCGAAGAGTTCTTCTTTATGGCCTCCAGCATGACCAGCTCAAACCAGGCGCGGGGGGAGACCATCGGTTCGCCATAGCGGGTGAGGCACACATGAGGCGAAATCGAGTTGCGGCGCTCCCACAATTCTTTGAGGGCGCTTACTGCGGCCTCGGTGAGAATCACCACGCGGGCCGTTCCATTCTTGGTCCTCAGTAGGATCAACTGCCTGCGTTCCAGATCGACACGGTCCCAATCGAGCGAGTACAGCTCGCCCAAACGCATTCCTGTTTCAAGAGCCAAGGTCAACTCGGGCTCATGGATTGGGCACCTCTCGCGAATGATGGCGCGGATGGTCGCCTCTTCCTCATAGGAGATAAACCGGACTCTGCCGTTCTCCTCCTTGTAAAGGCGGACCAGTCTCGCCGGGTTGGCTGTCGCTTTGCCGTTGCGGATAGCCTCCTGAAAGATCATCGATAATGTCCCGCGATAGCGGTTGATCGTCGTCTTCTTCAGATCGTCTCGCGTGTCCAGGTAGGCTTTGATCGTCTGTGGCGTGATCTCGTTTATGGGAGTCTTGCCAAAGACCGGCAGGAGCTTGACGACAGTCGCACGGTCACCGCGGTACGAGGCTTTATGCTCCTTCGAGTAAACGAGGGCATCCGCCGCGATCTCCTCGAACAGCACAGTGCGGCGAGGGCGGATCTCTGGCATTTTGATCCCCATTCGGGCATCGGTCTTCCGGCGTTGATAAAGAGCAATCGCGTCGGAACGGCGTCCCACCTTCTCCCGGTGCCGCTTTCCTTCGACGTAATAGAGAATCCACCAGATGCCGCTCTCCGGCGGGTTTTCATAAACACCCTTCACTTGCTTAGCCATACGCCACCTCCGTGCGACATCTCTTACATCACATATGTTATCAAATTTGATGGCTGTTTTGGTGGCTGTTCGGATTGGATTTTGGGGCGTTTTTGTGCGAGACTGTGCAGCAATAAATACTTGTAAACCATTTGTAATGAGCGTTTATGCGACGCGGTGCAATTTCGTGCAAATGGTCTGTTTTCCCCTCTTAACCGAAGGGTTGTAGGCGATGCTGCTCGAAATCCTTTCGGCCTGGCAGTTTCCGATTCCTGAATTCGGCACGGTCGAGGCGAAGAGTATTCCTATCGTCGTGCTGATCAGCAACGAGAAACGCAGGTTGGGCGATCCGATCCGCCTGCGCAGCCTGTATGTGCGCGTGGAGCACCCGACGCCAGCGCGCAAGGTGGAGATCATCGCCAGCCGCACACCCGATGCAGACGAGAAGTTCCATCGGGCGATGGCCGGCATCGCGCTCTCGTTCCGCAATTATTCTCTCGAAAAGCCGCCCACGGTCTCGGAAATGATCAACTTCGCTAATGCGCTATCCTTCCGACAAGTGCCGAATGACGCTACGGCCCCAATCCGTGACTCGTTTTGGTAAATCTTTAAGTGCCCCATACAAATAGTGGCAAGGCGATGCTCTATTCGCTACAAGCCTGGCGAATTATTTTGTGAGGATGGATTATCGATTCTGGTAGGTAGTGAAGTTCATTCATAAGACGATTGATCCCAAAGCTTACTCGATGGCCAGGAACCCGAACCGTGCTGGACAAAAGATTGCAG
>Ga0302192_10000941_pt1 | contig 18193 bp, 14 predicted proteins | sample II_Bog_E3_2_FD_200230 | JGI IMG/M metagenome (GOLD analysis project Ga0302192, IMG submission 200230) | Peat permafrost microbial communities from Stordalen Mire near Abisko, Sweden - II_Bog_E3_2 | ecosystem: Environmental > Terrestrial > Soil > Wetlands > Peat | place: Sweden: Abisko...
GACGCGGTTTCCCCAAGTTGCCGGTGAACGCTCAAGAAAAAGGCCCTTGGAGTGATCCAAGGGCCTCAAATTGGGTGCAGGGGCTGGATTTGAACCAGCGACCTTCAGGTTATGAGGCCGAGGATCTGCTCGGCCGTTCCGTAGCAAAAACCGAATGTACCTGCTTTGAATGGAAATGGTTTATGCTGCGTATGCCGCTGATCTCCAGTTTATTGCAAGACCCATGGTCTAGAGCACCCCTCAAAATTACCGTCGTTGTGTAGGGGTGGAAGATCCGGAATAACCTCAGGCTTTGGTGAATATTTTGGGACTGCCAAAACGCTAGCCTCCTTATGTCTCAGGTGGTTTCGGAGTGTCTCATGAAAGTTAGCTGGTCCATCGTCCGGCAAATTTCTCGGGTCGTTGAAAAGGGGAACCTGCCTCTCGTCCGATTTTGGAGCGCGGCTTCACGTTGACGCGTCACACCGTCAGGCGAGTGTGGGGGGCAGACGCCGCCCGGAGATCCTGAATGATTTGAAGGCCCGCCGGTGCGATTAGGTCGGCGGAACCTTCGGCCCAAAGATGCCCCAGTTGAAAGTCTGATCCAGTGCAAGCAGCCAAAGCGCCGCCGCGTACAGCCAAACTGCGACGAGGATGAGTCTGGCGAGTTGGGGGTGTCGTTCCGAAAGGGATACGGCCTCATTCGACGGAAGAGTCACCGACCCAGGCGGCGAAACGGGCTCCGCTGCCGCTCGCACCCGCTCCGTCCGCTTTTGCGCACCCTGATCCACAGGCGCGACCATGCAAAATCCCGCGGCGGCGGGCAAGATAAGAATGGCCGGCGACGCTCGCCGGCCGCACTGCGTCATTCCCTCGTTGGAGGCGCACGCCCTAGTCAATCCCGACCATCGGACAAACCAGGCTTGCCACAAGGTCCCGGGGGGGCGACCGAGTGAGCGCCAGCTCGCGAAAATGGGGCGCCCGCAGGGCAACATTTCGATAGTGGCGGCCGGTGAACACCCCATATCCCCAAACAATCGTCAGAGTTATGATCAATACCGAGTGACAAGAGAGTTGTTTCTCATCGCCAAACTTTTTCCCCCTATGAGAAATAGATCAACCCACCCCGCCGGTGTTTCCGAGCCCAGCGCAGACGGTAGTGCTATGGAAGGCGATCTTGCGAAGTCAGCACCGGCTCACGCGGGTCAGACATTGGATTGCACTTCGCTATACGTATTCATCGCTTACAGTGACCGCCGCGCCTACAGACGCGCGCTGCGCACCCTCGTCAATGTGGCTCGGGAGTTGATCGATGACAGCATCGAATTGCGTCCATTGCCCTGGCGGTTCGATGTCCTCGCCGAGGCGAGTTCGCGGGCGCTCGCGGTCGCTGACGCAGGCAGGGCGGCGATTGTCGTGGTCTCGACGGGTGTCGCCGGGGCACTGCCGGAGACGCTTCATGCTTGGTTACCTGCGTGCCTGGGCCAGCGACGCGAATCCACCCCGGCGCTGATGGCCCTGCTTGGCGCCCCCGATCATCCGGACGGACCGGAATCGCCGCGATATCAATTCGTGCGCAACGCCGCGCGCAGTGCGGGTTGCGACTTTATTGAGCCAATGCCATCTGCGGCCGGCTCGGCAACGCTGACCGTGTGAAAGGCATCCGCCCGGCCATGAACAACGTCTGTGACCAGACCTCCTTGACGCATGCCGTGCCGTCTGTGATTCACCACGGACCAAAACGCATACTCGTTGTCGACGATGATTCGTTTCTGTGCGGGTTGGTGGCCGCCACTTTGGAGGATGCCGGTCATCAGGTCAAAACTGCCGCGGACGGTGAAGCCGCTTGGGGAGCGCTGCTGGCCAGCCACTACGACTTGCTGGTAACCGACCACCTCATGCCCAAAGCCTCCGGTCTGGCTTTGGTCCGGCGGATCCGGTTAGTGAACAGGGTGTTGCCGATCATTGTGGTTTCAGAGAAGTTGGATGCTGCGGATGTTCTGAAACTGAGCCGCGACCCGTGGCAGCGGTTCGACACCTTGATCCGCAAGCCGTTCACTATGTCCGAACTGCTAGCGGCAGTGCATAGCCAGCCGTTGTTCCCGGACGTCGGGCTGGCCGAACAGGTTGATTTCCGCATCGGTGCCGCTGTGGAAGCGTCCTTCCATCGCGGCGAGGGCGGGGCCTTGATGGCTCGCCACCATCTTCGCCTGGGTGTCGCCGGTGGGAAAAGCGACCAGGACGGAGGCGGCGAGGCCGACGGTGATCCCGGTCCGCAGGAAGAGCCGGGATTGCCCGGGATGCTCGCCGCGCAAGGCATACCAGGCGCCGACCGAAGCCACGACGAATCTGCCCGTCACCAGGGCGCCATTTGATTGTGCGCAAACAGGGCTAAGGCCCACGGATTGCCCAGGTACCCGGCCACGCTCGCCAGGTGCAACCGCCCGTCGGCCGCCACGGCGTAGCCGGTCGGGTGCTGCATGAACGCATTGGTCACCAGGATGAAATACCCGGAGAGCCAGCTCCCCAGCGCCACTCCGACGGCCGCCGCGAAGTGACTGCGGGGACCAAGCCGTTTTTCACCCCAGACCAGGGCGCCGACCAAGGCGCTCTCCATGAAAAATGCGAACATGCCCTCCATTGCCAGGGTCTGTCCGATCAGGTTGGCTTCCGGCTTGAAAGCGCACGGTGGCAGAAGGTTCCTGATCCAGAAGGTGACCAAATGATTCGTTGGCCGACAAAAGCCAACAGGGGCCTTTGAAAAGGCGCGCCTTTCAACTTTATTTTATTCTTTCCCAGTAGGTTGCGAAATATGCGGTTGGAGGCAGACATCGAGGTTACCAGTGTTAAATGTGATCGTAAAGCACCCCTCTATTTATTGCAGGCGGTTTCGCGGCATCTCTCGATAGGAGATTTATGCCCCTGGAAGTCCGAAAAGGAAGTAAGTGGTGGTATGGCAGGGTTATGGCCAACGGCCGCAACATCTGCAAAAATCTCGGGGTTGAAATTCGCGGCGTCATTCCACCGAGCTTGAAGCAATTGGGCGAACCCGCCTTTGAGCGTTCACGGATGAAGGCGCAGATGGTCTTGGAACAACTCCAGCTTCAATTGAAAAAGCGGACGACCTCCGAGGAACTGGTCCAGGCAATTCACGAAATCCGGACGGGAGAACGTGTGCAGTCGCTGTCCCTCGCGGCAATGCCAGAGGCTTGGAAGGGGGTACAGCGACCTCGACCAGCGAGCGTCCGCTATCTCGCGCAAGGCGTGAGCACGCTCGAACGCTTCATCGCGTTTCTGGATAAGCATCATCCTGTCGCGCGGGAAATGGCGGATGTGCAGACGAGGATGGCGCGGCATTTTCTCAAGAGTGAAGCCGACCGCGGGGTCTCGCCAAAGACCTATAACTCCACGCTGATTCTCTTGAGGTCTTGCTTCCACTCTTTGCGGAAAGAAGCTGGGCTTGTTCAAAATCCCTTTGAGGGCCTGCAAACTCAGGCAGAACAGATTATTTTTAGAAAGCCGTTCACCGAAGTCGAGCTCGGTGCGATCATAGATGCCGGCAAGGACGACGACTTCATCCATCCAATCATTGTGACCGGCATCTGCACCGCGATGCGCAAGGGGGATTGCTGTCTTCTAAAATGGGAGGCTGTTGACCTCGTGAATCGATTCATCGCGGTGAAAACGTCGAAGACCGGCGAGATGGTTTCGATTCCCCTCTTCCCCATGCTCCAGGAGATCTTAACGAAAATGGGGCCGCGAAGGACGGGCCACATTTTCCCCGAACAGGCAGAAATGTACAAAGACAACCCCGATGGAATCACGTATCGAGTCAGGCAGGTCTTCCGTAAAGCAGGGTTTTTCGACGAAGGAGAGCCGTCCGAGTCGATGCCGCACCGTGGCGCTGTGCACCAGAATCGGCCAAGAGGCGTCCGACGTGCGTCGGTCCGCGACTTTCATTCTTTTCGGGTCACTTGGGTTACGCTGGCGCTGAGCGCCGGGGTTCCCCTCGAACTCGTTAAGAAGGTTACCGGCCATCGAACAGCGCATGTCGTCATGAAGCATTATTTTCAACCCGGCCGGGAGGAATTCCGACGCGCACTGACCGCCAAACTTCCTGCGCTATTGAGCGGCACTCCCGAGCCGAAATCGATTGAGCGCGAGGAGCTGAAGACCAAACTCCAGTCGATGACCATGGAAACATGGGAAGCTATCCGAGATAACCTTGTTGACGGCTTAGGGTTAGGCAAAGTCATTGAACCGCGGTCTTCGAACACTATGGCAATCGATTTCTGAAACTCACAATAACCGTTTTGTTTCAAAAGTTACGGAAAACAGGCCCGGTCATCGAGTGCGGCTGGCACCCATTCTCCCGCAATTGGTCCCGCCACGCGGCCAATTCCGGCAGCAGTTCTCTGAAACGGTGAGGTGGCGGCGTGATCACCGCCATCGCGTAGCTCGCCACGTAGTCGCGATTCACCTGCTATTCTGTGTTCAGCGGCGAGAGCCCACGAAGAGCCACCTCTCCGAAAGGCTGAAGAAGAGGAAACCGACGAGGGCCAGAAAAATGACAAGAAGAGCTTGTACCCACATTTTCCCGAAAACAGGCGGCTTCCCGGGTTTTTTCGGGGGTTCCATCGATCAATTTCCTCAGGCACGCGGTACCATGTCAGCGCGGACGACTATTCGCGGGAAGAGCCCAGCAGATCGACGACAATGACGGAGTTCGATCCCCCCCAGGGATTAGCCCCAGATTCGGTCGCCTCCGAATCTGGCAGCCATTCTCCCTCATCAGTGAGGAAAAGATATTCGTGCCGTCCGGATGGAAGCTCAACTTCGACCTCCCAAAGCCCAGCCTGTACACTCGCGAGAGGAATTGGCTTCGTCTCCCATTCGGTGAATGATCCAACCAAGGCCACGGATTTCGCCTTCGGATGTTTTATTTTGAAGCGCACCTTCTTCGTAGGATGCTTCGCGGAGCTTTGTTTGGAAGCGGTTGTTGTCGCGGTTTTGGGGATGGTCTTGGTTTTCATGGGCATTTATGGATTTGAAAAGATGAAGCGGTATCAGAATCAGTATTGCGGATGTGTGAAAGTCAGTACCCCGAGCGCTGCACGGGAAGCTATATTAAGAACGGCGTGTGACGCGCGCCGCGAAGGCCCGACTCTCCTATATATCGTCAGAGCAGCGACGCCCGGCCCGAGCGAGGGCATGAGGCAGGACTGGGGCAGCGGAATGGCAGGTTTTGTCCTCAAGACGGCTGTATGGGTTGTTTTGGTTCCGAAAAGCCGGAGCTAAGGCTTCCATTCAGATAGGAATGCGACCGATCCCCGCTACGGCTGATGGTGCTGTTGTGTTCGAGGGCGGCGTTAATCATGATCCTGTCGCTGATTTTATCCATGGTCAGAAGGCCGACGATCCGGCCGTCCTGCGTGACAGGCATGGCGGTGGAGTGCCGCGCTTGCATAGTCTCGACAGCGCGCTGCAGCGGTGCCATCTCGTCCACGGAGTCGCATTCGCTGCACATGAATTTGTCCACGGTGACATCGCGTCGGTTGCTGATCAGCGCCTTGACGAGATCGTTGCGGCGGAGGATGCCGACGGACTGATCGTTTGCCATAACGGGAAAATCTTGCTGGGAGCCGGCGAGCAATTCTTCCGCCGCGTTGCCGAGAGTGGACTGGATCGACAGCGTGCGAAAGCGCGTCATCATGGCGTCGCGCACAAGCAGGTCTTTGAGCGCGAATTGCATCTTTACGAGCCCGGCCTCGGCTTGCGCACCTAGGTAGACGAAGATGGCGATGAAGACGAGAAATGGGTTGTTATGCAGTAAGCCGAAGAGACCGAAGAGGATCGCCATGTTTTGACCGACATAGGCCGCCGCGGAGGTGGCGCGACGGTGGCCCAAGAACGTCGCCAGCAGGGCGCGTAAGACGCGACCGCCGTCCATTGGGAAGGCTGGCAGCAGATTGAATGCGGCCAGGGCCAAATTCACCGTCATCAGCCGCTGCAGGACGGAGCCGCTCTCTAGGCTGAGTTCCTCGGACGTGAAGCCGCGGGTTGCCCCTAGCCACATGAACAGCAGTGCGGCAATGGCCAGATTCACGGCCGGTCCGGCCAGTGCGACCAAAAGTTCCTGCATCGGCTTTTCTGGCATTTTCTCCAGGCGTGCGATGCCGCCGATGGGCAGCAGCGTAATGTTGCTCGTTTTGATGCCGAACTTGCGGGCCATCAGCGCGTGTCCCAGTTCATGCAGCAGCACACAGCCGAATAGCGCGGCAATGAAGCTGACCCCGGCCGCTGCGGCGTCAATGCGCCCGGTAGACCGCCAGGTGACGAATCCCAGGAAGGCGAGCAGCAGCAGAAACGTAAAGTGCAGATAGATGTCGATACCGAGGATATTCCCGGCCTTGATGGACCACTTCATGATATGGGTAATGTTTGGGGTGCGAGGCGAAGAAGGTGCGCAAACACTGCGCGTCCGGAACGCCAAGCCGAAAACAGAGCGAAGCGCTCTCCTCCCGCTCAGGGCCGGCCTGCGTCGGCCTGCGCGATTTCGTTTCTTGCGCTTTGCTCGATGTTCTCCCTGGTGAGGTTCACAAATACAGTCGATTCCTCATAATGGATTCCTTCTACTTTGCTGGTTGAGATCAGGACTTCCTTGCCCGAATACCAGTGGCCGGCCTCGACAACCAGTTTGCGAATCGCCCAGCTCATGCCATCCACTAGAAAGTCTTTCACATGGCCGACCACTCCGTCGGTAGTTTGAACGTGATATCCTATTACAGCTCGGGTGCTTCGGAGATGTTCATCTTTTCCGCGCCGCTGCGGATGGGCCTCCATTATGTCTTTTGACGGCGGCAGGCCATCCGGATAGCCGTCGCATCCCAACACGGCGCCGTCATTCCTGTAAGCCGGCCAGCCGTAATAGCGGTGGTATTCGATCTCGAAATCGCGAGAAACAGGCTTGTGCAAATCTATCGATGGGCTGTCTTCAATCTGTTTTTTCTTCAGTTTGACGTTTAGGATCTTTACCTGCGGATCCCATTTCTCGAAAGCATGGGGCGATAGCAGGACGAGGCGTCCCGTGAGCCATGATCCCGTGTCTGCGACTACGTAGCGAATCACCCAAGTTTTGTCGTCAAAGTAAACATCTCGCACGCGGCCGATCTCGCCGTCCAATGCCGCAAGTTTGTCGCCATAGAGTTCTTTGATATGTTGCAACATTAGGCTCTCGCACAGCGTTTCGTTTTGGACACATCATCCTCTGTTTCCGGTGCGACGAGTATGCGCTGGAAAACGGTTTGGGGGCTATGGGGTGTTATCCTACCCAGGTAATATATCGACGGTTTGCGCGGACAATTAATTCCTCATCGCCGGATCCCTCAGGAGTTTGAACTACCAGATCGACGCGAACACCTTCATGCCCGCAGCCATGATGAATGCGAGAGGATGAGTCGATTTTATTTGCATTCGATTGTTGGGCTGTCGCGTTGGTGGTTTTATCGGAGGTGTCTATTGATGAGGTTCATCTTTCGGAGTCTCGCGCTCCGTCTTTTCCAAGTCCTCAACCGCTCGAACCTCTTCACGCCCTAGGTCCTCGTAGAGTTTGTGGACTCGCTTGACGAGCTGCGGCGTCAGGTCGGCCGGTGTCTTGGCTTTGGTTTCGGCTCCAGGCCCGGCGCTGAGTTCAGGCTTTGGCTCAGCCTTTGATTCGGCCTCGGCTTCAGGTTGCGATTCGGCCTTGGCCTCAGGCTTCGGTTCAGCGCTGGATTCGGGCTCGGCATTGGCTTTAGACTTTGGCTCGATAGGGGCTTCGGGCTTGGACCGAGCCTTTGCCTGAGGCTTGGCGTCGGCACGGGGCCTCGGCTCGGCGATCTGCGTTCGCCGGAAAACGGGCACCTTGATAAGGTCCAGCAAGAGCGCAAAGACTATAGCGCCGGCAAGCGTACAAGCGACGACCGTGATTGTCAGTGGCTGCATCGCTATGCCGCGAATGGCTAATCCCGCGATGATCAAGACATCGGCTATGGAGGAGACAATGACCCAGGTCCCCGGGCGGGACTTCCACAAATGTTGGCGTTCGCGAACGGCATAAAGCACTGCTTCGCCACCAAATACCAGAGACATCATGGCAAGGGTCTGGAGCGCGCCGATGCCGAGCCCTAATTGGAACTTTCCTAGGAGCAGCACGCTCGTGCAGAACCCGAGAAAACAGACACCCAACGCGGAGCCGGCCAAGGTTAGCTTGCCGATTTGCCATCGGTTTGGTTTTGTCGACTGTCGCACGTTGTCCGTCGTTACGGACATGCCAAGAAAATCACCGGTAATCATGATGATCACCATGAGCATGGGCGTAAGGATTGCATGTCCGGTGACGATCAGCCCAATGGTGAGGAAGAGCACGTTGGCAATTTTCTTGGTGATAGAGTTAAGCGTATAAGTCAGGATACGCTGGAAGGCCGACCGACCCTCCTTAACGGCAGCGACAATTCCCCCGAGGCCGGGGGCCGTCAGAACAATTCCGGCGGCTGACTTCGCGACGTCCGTCGCGGTAGATACGGCGACGCCCATTTGGGCCTGGCGTAGCGCGGGGGCATCGTTCGCACCATCCCCGCACATCCCGACCGTATGACCGGTTTTCTGGAAAGCCTTTACCAGGTCGAATTTTCCCTCGGGAAAGATGCCGGCAAATACCGCAAACTGTTCCGGGCTTAAACTTGTCGGAAGCGGGCCGGGCGGGCAAATCGACCCGTCAAGGCCGACAGCATGAGCAACAATGGCCGCGGTGGCTGGCGCATCGCCAGTCACCATAACCGTGCGCACCCCCAGGGCCTTTAACTCGGTGATGAGGGCTGTAGAGTCGGACCGGGGAGGATCGCTGAGTGAAACGAGCCCCACAAGCTGCATTGTTTGCGACGGCTGCCCCGCGGCAACAGCTAGGACTCGGAAGCCTTTTTTCTCCAGTTCAGCGACGGCGGCTAATCCCGCCGGGGACGGTGGCATAAGAGCGCCAATCGTGCCATAGGCCCCTTTTACTATTCGCAAACTCTGACCATTTCCATCGGTTGCACTTGCCTCCGACATCTTCTTAGCCGGGTCAAACGGTATGAATTTGAGCAGCTTGGGCGAATTCTGCTCGCCCTTGTTCTTGGCGGCAGCACGAATGGCGGCGTCCACAGGATCCTGGCCGCCATCTGCGCTTGCCAGAGCGGCCAACGCCAAGACGTGCGCTTCATTGAAGCCGGACATCGGCCGAACACCATTCACCGACAATTCGTTGCGGGTCAAAGTCCCCGTCTTATCCGAACAGAGCACGTCCATGGTCGCCGCTTCATCCACAGCGGAAAGACGAGTCGATAGCACTCCCGTCTTCGCGAGAGATCTGGCTCCAAGCGCGGTGGCCAGCGTGAACGTTGCCGGCAAAGCAACCGGGATGGCTGCGAGCACCGCGGTGAGCAAAAGCGAGATGGTTTCGTCCCAAGCCACGCCGTGAAGCTTGGCGTAGGCCACCAGGCCGACGATGATGACGCCGTTGAAAAGCGCGAGGTTACGCACGACACGGAGAACGGCCTGCTGTTGAGAGCTCACCACGTGCGCGGTGCGCACCAGCTCCGCTGTGTGCCCGAATTTGGTGCGCGCTCCAGTCTGAATCACCTTCGCGGTGGCTTCGCCGCGCCGCACGAGCGCACCCGCGTAGGTCTGCGCGCCGGCGCCAGCTTCCGTCGGTACGGATTCGCCGGTCAGCATGGACTGGTCGAGGAGAACGGATCCGTCCACGATCTTAACGTCGGCGGCGACCACTGCACCCAGCGACAGCTTGACAAGATCGCCGGGCACCAAGTCCGCGGATGGCACGATCTTCCACGTGCCATCCCGCTTGACCGACGCATTCAAGGCGAGACGTGCCTTCAATGCCGCCAGCGTTGCTTGAGCTTTTCCTTCCTGGAAGAAACCCAACGCCGCATTGAATACCAGGAGCCCAGCTATAATCGCCGCCTCCGTAAACTTCTGCAGCACCAGCTCGAGCACGATCGCAGCTTCAAGCATCCACGGAACGGGAGCCCACAACTTGGCGATCGCCTGCCGCAGAGGGTGTAGCGCAGCATCAGGCATCGCATTCGGGCCGACCTTCGCCAGCAGGCTTTCCGCTTCCTTGCTCGTCAGTCCGTCGGAGGATGAGCCGGCCGGAGTGATTTCGGATGGATTGCTCTGAGGCAGATCCGGCGTGCCGGATGCTGCAACGTCGGTCGCAGGCGTCGACATATATTCAGATTATCGAGATTGAGGCGCCTCGCAATGCCCGGGTGAAAATATCCGAGCCGAAGCATTAGCTACGATTGCTCGGAAGCGAAAAACCCCTGACGTTATAAAAACAACCCCAGACATTTCGTTGTCGAAACAAAGTGCGGCTTCCAACATTCGCTCGGGCGAAAAACACACGCCACCTCCCGGCTCCGCGATCGACTGTCGTCACTCCGACGAGCGGGGCGTCGTGTCAGGAACGCGCTTCAAGGCATCGTCAATCGATTTTCTCAGCAGTGCGACTTCGGCCGCGAGTTGATGAATGGATGTCTGGTTAGGAATCTCTGACTTCGGATCCGCCGCATCTTGTCCAATAAAAAAGGCGGCAAAGACCGCGGTCAGATAGCCAAATATTGCAACCGCAAAGATGGAAATCCCCAGGCAGAGCACATGTCCGCCAAATGTCACCGGTCGATATCCCGATCCAATGTTGGTGATCTGCATCGCGGTCCACCAAAGAGCTTTGGGGTAGCTGTGAATGCCCTGTGGATCCGGTGCTGTATTTTCAAAATGAAGCATGCCGGCCGCGCCCGCCAAAATCACGACCGCCGTAAAGGTGAGCGCGTAGCCTGTGCCCCTACGTCCCATGGTCCGTCGGAGCGAGCGCAGCCCTTGATCGGCCGAGGCAAACATCCAAATTACTTGCATGCCAAAGGTTGCGGTCAGCGCGCGGGCCAAAGGATACGATTGAAGGTGAGGAACAAGTCGAAGAACGGGAACGAGAATCGCCAACACAAAAAGCCAGTTCCGCTTCAGAAAGACCAGCCGCTTGGGAACGACGGCCAATCTCAGTCCAAAATAAACCACAAACAACGCCCAGAGCACCGTCCCAAGACTCTGCAATACCGGACTCATGCCATTTACCAATTCCGTAATAATGACGAGAAACCATACGAAGCTAAGAAGCAGCATAGGCCGTTCGAGCTTCCGAGGAAGCGTTGTTAGAAAGCTCGGATTGGTCCCAAGGTGGTGCGTGCTGTCAGTCATTGGAGACTTGACCGCTTGAATCTCCGCACGCCTCGAATCGCTCTGCAGATTCTTATCCATATCTGACTCCGTTGACGCAATGGCAGCGACTATCGGGCTCCTCGTCAAAGATGGGAGACACAGTCATAATGTGAATCTCCAATCGGTCAGAGCCGGTTGCGGATCGATGTCAATTCCCGCCGACGTTTCTCGGTGCTTCTCGGATAGGCCATCTTGAAATCACGGAGCGTATCAAGGACGATTCGGGAGACGATCAACCGGGCATTCTCCTTGTCGTCGGCCGGCACGACGTACCACGGCGAGTGACGGGTGCTGGTGGCGCCCAGGCAGGCCTCATAGGCCTTCATGTAATGCTGCCAGTATTTCCTCTCATGAACGTCCGAGAGGCTGAACTTCCAGTTCTTGTCCGGCTCGTCGATGCGCTCGAGGAAGCGTCTCCGCTGTTCGCTCTTCGAGAGGTGGAGGAAGATCTTGACGATCCGGGTTCCATTGCGGTGGAGATGCTCCTCCAGATTAACGATGGAACGATACCGCTCCTTCCAAATGGTCCTCTCATCGATCAACTCGTCAGGAAGGCCCTGGCCGCGAAGAATTTCCGGGTGCACCCGAACGACGAGGACTTCCTCATAGTAGGTTCGATTGAAGATGCCGATTCGCCCCCGTTCCGGCAGATGGCAAGTGGTGCGCCAGAGAAAATCGTGCTTCAGTTCCTCGGCACTCGGCTGTTTGAAACTGAAGACTTCGCAGCCTTGCGGGTTAACGCCGGACATTACGTGCCGGATGGCGCCATCCTTGCCCGCCGCGTCCATCCCCTGAAACATCAGCAGCAGGGCATAGCGGCTGGAGGCGTAGTGGAGGTTTTGCAGCGAACTCAATCCCGCGATGTGCTCGTCCAGGAGTTTCTTATAGCTCTTCTTTGTCTTGCAATAGGGATGCACCACCGTCGGCCACTTTCCAAGTTTGATCTTTGTTCCGGGTGAAACCCGGAAGTCCTTTGAATGGATTTTCATCATTAAACTTTCGGTTAAGGTCGCTGGGAGTTTTGCCGGAGAAATATCTATTCTACCCGGTGAATATTGCGGAGGATTCGCATAGCAACTATCCCAAGAACCTATGCATGGTCTGGGGTGTTATTCGATGCCTACCACTTTTGGATGGTCATGTTGTTGGTCACGCTGGTCACGCCGTTGATGTCCGTGACGAGCTTCGTGACGAGGCTCTTTTCAGCATCGTCCTTCGCAATGCCGCTCAAGGTGACGACTCCATCTGTCGTTGAAAATTTGATGTGTTGGCCGCGGGTCGAATCTTGTGACGACAACGACGCCTTAACTTCGTCCGTAATAGAGGGGTCATCGGTCATGTTGTTGATGACGCCGGTCACGCCATTGAGGTCGGCGACGAACTTCGTGACCTGGCTCTTCTCCGCATCGTTCTGTTCAATGCCTGACAGGGTGACGACGCCGTTCTTAGTCGAAACCCTGGGTTTCAATGCGGTGGTCGAACGCTGCGCTAGCAAAGACGCCGTGACTTCGGCCGTGATCGAGGCGTCGTCAATCTTGTCACCGGCGGTTGCATTGGGCGTGGCTGGGGCCTTCGCAATCGTCATCTCATTCTTGACCGCTTTGACGTCTTCAACGTCCCTGGCGTATACGGCGGTAAGTTCCTTTGCCGCCGCGCTGTTCACCTCGCCCTGGAGAGTGACGATACCGTCCTTCACAAACACGCTGGTGCCGGTGACGCTCACATTGCGATGGAACAGCAGCGCGAATCGCACCTTCATGCTGATCCAGTCGTCTGAGTGTTCCGCGGGTTTGTCGCCGCTTACCTGCAATTCGTTGTCCACGCTTTTGACACCGGGCAGACTCCGGGCGGTGTCCTGGGCCAGTGATCTATGGGAAGCGTCGGCAACGGTGCCGGTCAGGGTGACAACTCCGCCTTTGGAGTCTATCTTGACCGAGTCGTCCTTGAGGTAGGTTTTAAATACGTAGGAATTGGCGGCGGCTGATTCGATGCGGCTGTCCATGTCGGAAGCGCGCATGGATGCGCTGGTAATTAACAGGGTGCCCGCAGCCATGATGAGTGCGAGAGGCTGAGTCGATTTCATTTGCATTCGATTGTTGGGCTGTCGCATTGGTGGTTTTATTGAAGGGGCCTATTGATGGGGTTCATCTTTCGAAGTTTCGCGCTCCGTCTTCTCCAAGTCCTCCACCGCTCGAACCTCTTCACGCCCTAGGTCCTCGTAGAGTTTGTGGACGCGCTTGACGAGCTGCGGCGTCAGATTGGCCGGGGTCTTGGCTTTGGTTTCGGCCTTAGGCTCCGCTTTGGCTTCGGGCTTGGGCTCCGTAGGGGTTTCATGCTTAGACCCGGCATTTGCCTGGGGCTTGGCGTCGTCACCGGGCTTCGCGTCGGCGTTGCTTTCGGGTTTCGGTTCAGTGCTGGCTTCGAGCTTTGGTTCAGCCTTTGCATCTGGCTTAGCACTGGCTAAGGGCTTCGGTTCCGCCGGTGCCCCAGCCTTGGCTTCCGCCTTATCCCCGGGCTTAGCCCCATCTTTGGCTTCGAGCTTGGGTTCAGCTTTTGCATCGGGCTTGGCATTGGCTAAGGTCTTCGGCTCTGCCGCAGCCTCAGGGCTAGGCTCGGCTTTGGTTTCGTTTTTTCCGATATCACGCTTCGCTTGTTCCCAGTCCTGAGCTGCCAGGTCGCCCTTGTAGCTTCGTTGCTCGTAGATTTCATAGGCTCGCTTGGCGATCAGCGGTGTCAGATTGGCCGGTGTCTTGGCTTTGGTTTCGGCCTTCGGCTCGGCTTCGGGCATGGGTTCAGCTTTTGCGTCGGGCTTGACACCGGCTTCCGGTTTCGGCTCGGTCGGGGTCCCAGGCTTGGCTTCTGTTTTGTCCCCAGGCGCAGCCGCAGTTTTGTCTTCGGGCTTGGGTTCAGCTTTGGCATCGGGCTTGGCACCGGCTTCGGGCTTGGGCTCGGCCGGGGTGCCAGGCTTGGCTTCGGGCGTATCCCCGGGCTTGGCCCCATCTTTGGCCTCGGGCTGTGGCTCACCCTTGTCCTCGGGCTTAGCACTGGCTTCGGGCTTCGGCTCCGCCGGGGTCCCAGGTTTGGCTTCGGTCTTATCTCCGGGCTTAGCCGCATCTTTGCTCTCAGGCTCGGGCGCGCTTTTGGCTTCAGGTTTCGCCTTCGCTTTGCCGCGATCAAGAATCCGATAAGCGAGCAGTTTCACGCGGTCATTCACGAGGAACCAGGCGAGCGCATAACCCCAAACGAACAGGGCCCAGCCCCATCCGAGCGGTGTCATAAACAGGCCATAAACCGCGATTAGCGTTGCCACGAATTGGGTGCCCAGGACCGCCATCCACAAAATTCGTGCGGGACGGATAGACCAGAACGGGCCGCGCGTGCGGGTGAGGAAGATCGTCAGGTGTCCCGCCACGGACAGCTTCAAATACATCAGCGTCTGGACGCGCGCATGGTCGAGATGAAAGACCTGCAATCCGAGCCAAAACAAGCCGAACGCCGCGATGACCCCGATGAGACCGAGCACCGTGGATATGCCCAGCACCGTGCGCATGTCCCATGCCTCGGGCTTATCCCTGTAATGGACATTGTCGTAGGCAATGGAGAGGATGGCGCCGTCGTTGAGCAACGCGATCATCACGATCATCACCGCGGTTACCGGGTAAAAATTGAAGATCAGGATCGCCAGCGTCATGAAGAATAGCACCCGCAGCGTCTCGGCGATGCGGTAGATCGAATAGCTGTTCATCCGCTGGAAAATCCGCCGGCTTTCCTTGATCGCATCGATGATCACCGACAGTCCGGGGGTGGTCAGGACGATGGCAGCCGCTGCGCGCGCCGCGTCGGTCGCGCTCGAGACGGCGATGCCGCAATCGGCCTCCTTCAACGCGGGGGCGTCGTTGACGCCGTCGCCGGTCATGCCGACGATGTGGCCGTGCTTTTGCAGGACGTCGACGATGTGGAACTTGTGCTCGGGGAACACCTGGGCGAACCCGTCGGCCTTCTCGATTTCCTCTGTCACCGCTGCGGTCTCTTGCTTCTTTGAGTCGCCCAGACTGCCGGCATCGAGAATGTTCGCGCCCATGCCCAGCTTTTTGGCGGTTTCCTTGGCGATGGCCAAGGCATCGCCGGTTACCATCTTGACCTTAACGCCCATCGCCAGCGCGGTCGCGATGGTTTCCTTGGCATCTTCCCGTGGCGGATCAAACAGCGGCAGCACACCGAGGAATTGCCACTTGCCTTCTTGGTCCGACCGGGCAACGCCCAGTGATCGAAAGCCGCGAGCCGCAAAATCGTCGACCGCCTTGGTGGCGGCGTCCTTCGCCTGCCCGGCATTGGCCGACAGGGCCAAAATCACCTGCGGCGCGCCTTTCGTCGTCTTGAATGTCTTTCCATCCTTGCCTTTGACGGTGGCCTCCGTGCGTTTGTGCACCGGATCGAATGGCTGGAAATGAACGACTTCGTACGCCTTTAACGAGTCCTTGTTTTTCAGTCCGCCCAATACGGCCAGGTCAATCGTATCGTTATCGTCCGCGCGCGACGCCAGTGCGCCATCAAGGATGACTTGATCGGCGGTCACATTGTTCACGCAGAAGGGATCGCCCAGCGTGAGCTTATTCTGGGTTAGGGTGCCGGTTTTGTCCGCGCAGAGCACGTCCACGCCGGCCAATTCCTCGATCGCCACCAACCGGCTCAAAATCGCCTTTTTCTTGGCGAGCAAGTGCGCGCCGACCGCCATCGTGACCGAGAGCACAGTCGGCATCGCCACCGGTATGGCGGCCACGGTCAGCACCAGGGCGAACTGTAGGGTGCTCAGGACCGGGTCTCCGCGGAAGATCGCAACAGTGACAATCACCGCGACCAGGGCGATCGCGAGGACGATTAGGTACCGGCCGATCTTCAAAACCGCCTTTTGGAAATGGCTGACCGTGTGCGCTCCCTGCACGAGCTGCGCCGTCTTGCCGAAGTAGGTGTTCTCACCCGTGGCATAGACGAGCGCGCTGATCTCTCCCCTGCGAATGGTCGAGCCGGAGAACACTGCCTGGCCGCATTTTTTCTCGACGGGCAAGGATTCCCCCGTCAGCGCCGACTGGTCGACCTCGACGGAGTCGCCCTGCAACAGACGCGCATCCGCCGGTACAATGTCGCCCAGCCGCATGCGGATGACGTCCCCCGGCACCAATTCCCGGGCCGCCGGGTTGATCCATTTCCCGTCGCGGATCACCCGGGCCTTGTTCGCCAGCCTGGCCTTGAGGGCGGCGATTTCATTTCCCGCCTGGCGCTCCTCCCAGAATCCGACCACGGCGTTGGCCACAAGCAAAAGGAGGATGATGAAGAAATCCGGCCAGTGCCGGAGCACGCCCGACAGGATGACCGCAATCTCGATCATCCACGGGATCGGCCCCCAAAAATAGCCGAGAAATTTCAGGAAGAAATTGGTCTTCTTTTCTGCCAGCTCGTTGGGCCCGTATTGCGTCAACCGTTTCGCCGCCTCGGCTTGACTTAGGCCATTGGGCGAGTAGCCCAACTTCTTCTCGACCTCCGCCAGGGGCAGCATTTTCAGATCATCCTTCGGATCGGTCTTGGCGTCCGGTTTCGATCCCGCCTTGGCGGCGGGAGCCTTGGGTTTCGGTTCGGCGGAGTCATTTGGCTTCGATGCGGGATCCTTTGGCTGGTCGGTACTCGGCTTCATAATAGGAATTCTCCTTGTTTGTTATACCGCGCTGATCCCAGCCCGGATGATGGCCAGAAATTGATCGGCCTGCAGGCTGGCGCCGCCGATGAGAGCGCCGTCCACTCCGGGCCGGCCAAGGAACCCGGCGGCGTTGTCCGGCTTGACGCTTCCGCCGTACTGGATGGCAAGCGCCTGAGCCGATTTCTCTCCGAACATCTGTCCAAACCGGCGCCGAATGACGGCGTGGCCCTCCTGCGCCTGCTGCGGGGTGGCATCGTGTCCGGTGCTTCCGATTGCCCAGATTGGTTCGTATGCGATGATCAGATGGCTCAAGAGTTCCGCTGACAGCTGCGCCAATCCCTGGGCGACTTGCCGATTGAGCACCGCGTCAGTCTGGCCGGAATCGCGTTGATCCCGGGTCTCGCCGACGCAGAGTATCACGTCGAGGCCGGCGGCCAGGGCAAACCGCACCTTTTGGTTGATGAACGCATCGGTTTCTCCCAGCTTTTCCCGGCGCTCGCTATGGCCGAGGATGACGTATTTGCAGCCCAGATCGAGGAGCATCGCCGGGCTGACCTCGCCAGTGAACGCCCCATCCTTTTCGGGATAGAGGTTCTGCGCTCCCAGCGCGACGCGGCTGCCCTTGAGAATTCCGCCGGCCAGGGCCAAATAGGGAAAAGGTGGACAGATGGCGACGGATACATGGGGCGCGGTGCCAACCCCGTCCACGATCGCCTTGGCCAGCGGTCCAGCTTCAGCGGAGTTGGTATGCATCTTCCAGTTACCGATTATGAATTTCTGGCGCATGTTCGATTTCCATTGGGTGCTCAGGACTAGCCGGCCGATCCGTCTCCATTGCGGCATCGTACGTGCCGCGGCGAGCGGCCGCGTTGCACTTGGCGCGGTGATACAGAGCCTGTTGTGCCGCCGATACCTGAGATTCGTTGCCTCGCCAAATCTCCAGAGCCGGTCGCTGGATGGCTCGGGCAAACGAAAACGCCACTGCCCAAGGCAGCCGCGATTTGAATCTCACGTTCATGGCATTCAGTCTGGCCGAAGCCAGTTCACCGGATTGGCCGCCCGATAGGAAGGCGATCCCCGGAACGGCTGCGGGGACGGCCCGCAGGAGACACCGCACCGTGGCATCGGCCACCTCGTCCACCGTCTCCTGCTTGGGGCAGCTCAATCCCGGAAGCACCATGTTGGGCTTCAGGATCATACCCCCCAGCA
>Ga0302192_10000954_pt1 | contig 18036 bp, 36 predicted proteins | sample II_Bog_E3_2_FD_200230 | JGI IMG/M metagenome (GOLD analysis project Ga0302192, IMG submission 200230) | Peat permafrost microbial communities from Stordalen Mire near Abisko, Sweden - II_Bog_E3_2 | ecosystem: Environmental > Terrestrial > Soil > Wetlands > Peat | place: Sweden: Abisko...
TTTGAGGGAAGATTTTGCTGGTGAAGGTGCCGAGTCGGCCCCCCAAAGAAGCCACTCGAAAATTCACCGTCACGAAACTCGGAGATTCACCTGTTAAATTACTCGATGATTTAACAATCACCTACACGCTCTACCTTCAAACGACGCTCGGCCATACGATCAAAAAGGCGGTCGATAGGCGAGTTCATAGGCTAAGATACACCATGAACCTAGCTCGCCCCCGCCTACGGTTTCTCTAATGAGTCCAGGCTTTGGAGGGTGCAACCGAAAGAGTTTCCGGAGAATGAATTTTTGGGAGAGGAACTGGCGGAGTAGGAGTAATTTCTCCTTTCACGAGGCATTGCTTAAGGTGCTGGAAGGAAGCCATGAGTTCCTTTCGATCTGCTTCAGAGAGCTTCCCGGCCGGTAGACTGGATTGGTCTCCAGAAACAGCGCAAAGCCACGAATCGCGGGTAAAGCTTTTATCGCCATCATCTCGACTGAGACCCGCGGCCTGACGGTCAGTAATTTCAAAACCGGCTCCTGATTGGGCAGGGTGGCTGGAAATAGGGATACAGAGGAATTTGTTCGTATTTTTTCCGATCTCTCCGATCCTGACATAGGGACGATTGTTTTTTCCTTGAGTGCCATCATGGGAGGGAGAGGCTGAATAAACGACTTCTCCGAAATGCTTCGAGGGCGAAAGACGGCCGAGCCGCTCACGCACAGCGGCAAGCTCTTTGGGATCAAGCTGGGCATTGACGCCGGAAGTAAAAGTCTCCTCTCCGGTCATGCAGATCTGCCCGAGTGATCCCCACAGTCCGGAAGCCCCATCCTGGGTGATCTGAAGGGAATCAGCACTATTAGGTCTATGCGATGGGGAAAATACCGGCATGCACGTATAAAGTGCCTGCCCGTTCATCTTCTCTGAATTATTGGTGGCCAGGATAAGGACAGGTTGGGTAACAGGATCTCGTCGAGCGCCTAAGGTACCATAGCGGCTTACAATATCTCCGGGTGCATATCTGTGCATAAGGGGTGAATAAGTTGAGGGACGCCTTGGGTCAATGGGAATTACGGGAAGATTGCAAAAACTCTTCTTTGGTCTATGATAGGCGTATGAGAAAGACAAACCTCTTGGGTGCGCTACTAATGGCAGTGGCGCTAGTGGCAACCATCGTCCCGGCACAGGCATACCCGGTAGGGTGTGGATGGGGTGGCGGGTATCGCGGCGGGTATGTGGGTGGGTGGGGTGGATATCATGGTGGTGGTTGGGGCTATGGAGGCGGGTGCTACAATGGCGGATGGGGTGGCGGGTATTGGCCAGCGGTAGCGGCGGGGGCAATTGTAGCAGGGGCAGCAGCCATAGCAACGGCTCCACTATATCAGCAGCCGGTGGTTTACGCTCCACCGGTGACATATGCGCCTCAAGTCGTCACCACATATGCTCCAGAAGTTATCAGGCCGGTAAGAGTGGTGCATGAGGGGGACTCGACACTCGCTGCGGCACAATCCAAGTTGGCCGGCCTTGGTTATTACAAGGGAAGCGTCGATGGGGTCTTTGGGATGCAGACTCAAGCGGCCCTCTTTCAGTTTCAGTCAGGCAACTCATTGCCGGTGACCGGCGTACTTGACCTTAAGACACAAGCGGCGCTAGGTCTCGCTCACTGATCGCAAGGGCGGCAATCTCTGCTTGAAAGCGGCTCATCAAAGAGTCGATCAAGTTCTGATTGGGCGGTTTGTTACCAACCTTGAGGGATAAGGCGATGAGTTCCTGGGAGGACAACTCATACCAGGCGAAATTCATGGCGTCATAAGAGGGTTCATCCTCCCATCGAGCGGCCCAGTTTTCATCGGCCTCTTGACCCTGAGCGTCACAATCAACTCCTTCAAGGCAAACGATGGCATGGCTTAGAGTAGTGGTAAATTCTTCGCCCTCTTCGAAGTAGGTGCGATCACAAGCCCATATTTTGGAGTTAGGTAAACTCGCATGGGCGGCCAGCGCGAACTCGACACAAGTACCACTGTCATGGAGATCACCTGCGGCAACACGAACAAAAAGTTCGTGAATCTCTTGTGGGGTAAGCGACATGAGCAAAGATACTGATCTCAGATGAGACAATCGGCACCCTGGGTCTGATCCATCAAGAAGCGTGAAGTAAAGTTGCGTGCAGTATCAAAGGCCATGCCAAGAAAGGTATCCTCTTTGACTTCGGAGACATTGAGAAGAGAAACCGAACCTTGATCATTGCAGGGGATGGCAGTAAAGGAGTCCTTGGAGAAACCAGTAGGGAGATAGTGACGACCGTTGAACACGAAATGCGGATTTCCGACAACGGAAAATTCGACCCGGTCTCCGGAGGTGATCATCGTTCTCATGGCGTTAAGATACGATCCACCGCTCGGCACTTAGAGGGGCAACAAGAGAAGAGGGTAATTTGATGGAGTTTAGGGGAATTATAAAATTCTTATAAACTCGCACCTGGTTATGTGATCGCCTTCGCGAGTGCCGCACGGACGCGACTTGTGGAACGGTAATGCTCGAACACAGGAAAGTTCATATAAATGCCGCCAATAAAAGATCGTGTTAGTTGGTCGGCGACCTCAGAAGTAAGATCGGAGGATCCTATGAAATGAGTGATGCGATACCGGACTTGTCCCTCATTGGCATCGAAAGTAGAGACGCCAAAGGATTCTTGAAGATTTAAGGCTGCGATAATTTCATAGAGGCCGGCAAAAGCATTACTTTTGCGAAAAGGCTTCCCGAGATTGCAAGTAAAGAGCAGGTGAGTGGCAGCCTCATTGAGGCCGACGCCAAGAACGAGAGATTCATCCAGATCATCCACAGTGAATTGAATTACGTTATCAGCAGAACTGACACGACATTCAAGATTGAGTGAAATAAGGACGTTCGCAAGCGTGCAAAGATTAGAGTTCATGAGGGGAAGATACTAAAAAGTTCGAGTTGGTCGGGATTCCACTGAGAAAACGAAATAAGTGCTTTGCCGGTAGGGCGAGCCCCTTCTGGGGAGATGGTGATGAGTTCTAGGGATTCAAGGTAGGAAGCCGATCGTGCCTCCAGAGGTGAGAGACGAGTGGCCGTATCAGGCCCGCATGCATTCTTATTTTGGCAAACCTGACGAAGCAACCGGCGTTGTGCCGATGAAAGGTTGTCTCGTACTACTGGGCTCATGGGAAAAAGATACGCAATTAAAACAGTGATTCTGTCACAAGGCGCGACAGAAAGAGCAATTAACTACGCGGCCATTTTCTCCGCTAAAAAATCCCGGCCCGATTGAGTCAGCTTGTAGCCAAGCCGGACTGTATTGGACGAGCAACCGCCATCTTCATCACTGACCTCAACAAGGCCGATACACTCCGCAAGACCAGCATTAACGGCCTTAAGAACGTCTCTTTTGCGAAGCACGCGGTTGGTACAGGCAGAACCAAAGAGGGATTCACAATCCTGTATACTTTCCAGAGTCTTTTTCATAGCGCAGCGAAGGTAGGAGGGAGAACCTTATTCCCAACCCTTGAAGTGCTTTGGCTTGCGTGCGTAGTCGCGCTTGGAGCGAAAGGCACTACCGAGAGGGACAGCCTGTCCGCGACGGTTGAGAAGGATCTCATTGGCCGAAGGAAGGTTGAGTCGTGACTTGCTGCTTGTGAGAGGAGTGACAATTTTCATATCCAAAGATACGGAGAGTGAAGAGCAATAGTCAGGAAATCAATCACATTCCCGCTTTAGAACGAATGGTCGTAATATTCGTCACGAGTTCCGATTTTGATGGAACCGCCCTTCATGGCCTCTCCCTGTGCAACCCACCGTCCATTTTTACGCAGCGTGTAGAAGGAAGGATTCCCGGTGCCCGGAGTGAAGGAATACGACTGGGACTCACTCATGCCGTTGGAGTCCGTGCGAGTGGCGACATCGCGCACAATGCCGACACGTTTACCATCCGGGGAAACCTCAACGATGGTAGCCGCATGACGATCACTCCAGCCCAGGATAGTGACCCCCATGCCAACAGCGGGGGCAAGATTGGTGGTGCCGCTAATAACGTGATTGATAAGGCTACCGGTTTCGCTACCAAGAGAGAGAGTTTTCATAGACAAAGATACAACTAGCAGGGGTTAAGGTTTAGCAAACTCCAAGTCGCGCCCCTTCTGCCTGAACATCGCAGAAGGACTTCATCTCATCGGTGTCAGGATGGTTTGGGTTCTGTTCCATGAAGAGGGCGAGGTAGGCAAGATGCCAGTTCCAGATTTCCTTATGATCGCGCCAGAGAACCTTGAGACCATAACCCGATTCATAATTGACCTCATTAGGGATGTCGGTTTCTGTTGTAAACCCGAAATTAGATCCCCCTCTGTCAAACAGCGAAAGAATTTTATACCTCTTCCCTTGGGTAATATACTGGGTGCCGGTGAAGGTAAAGGTCTTGGTCTTATTGGCTACCGTCTCATCTCCGACTTCGATAAGCTGCTTGGCGCGGTAGAGCACAAGATCAGAAAAATCCTCTTCAATTATCACCTCACGGTACGAGGTCTCCTCGGCTTCTGCCTGCTCTTTGGTCAAACTGATGCCATCGAAGTCCCTTACAGTGATCTTGCCCTTTTTAATGAGCCCGAGAAGCTCCAGCGTACTTACACCGCAGCGCCATCTTTCGCGCTGGCCCCTTCGAACAACCGCGGGGTGGAGTCCAAGAAGGGAGGTAATCTCATCCCACAGGCTGGCAACTCTGATTGATTTGGCTTCGTAGGGTTCGCAGTGCATAAGAGCAAGATACTAGGGAGTGCTTACAGAAAAGCGGCGCGGCGCTTGCGTGTACTTTGACCTGTATCGAGAAACCCGGCACCATTGAGAAAAAGACTCTCTGGGGTGAGGCTCATATGGAGAAGATCATCACCGAGGTTGCCGATGAGCCAATTATTGATCAAGTCGAGAGGGAGGAAATGACACCCATCATCCCTGCCAAACGACTTGCGTTTAAGAGAGTCGCAGAAGTGGGAGGTTTTGGGGTTGATCTCCTTGCAGTAGGCGACAACAGGCAGAGTAGCGGGAGGAAGTGAATGGGTTCCCATGAGATAAACGCCCTCATCGCCAAACAGCATGAGTCCGCGCTCATAGCGAGCCTTCGCACTCCGTCCATAGACCTTAACCCAGCAGCCACCCGTGTAGGGAACGAGGCCCGGTGCATTGGTGACAACATCACGTGAAATGCGCTCAAAGTCGGATCCAAGAAAGGTGATCTTCATGGATTAGGATACGGGTTGGATTGGCCCGAAACTACTCCCTGATAGTGATGGAGGAGTGAGCGGTGAGAACAGAGCCTCCGAAACGCGCTGGTTGGGACTTGACCTCAAACTGAGAAGCAACCCGCTCGATGAGAGAGCGGTGATTACGAAGAGGGCGCGTGGCTGCAAAGCGCCAAGTAACCCCGTTATGGCGGTCAACGATGGCGACTGCCTTGCCCTTGGAGCAGAGAGAGAAACTGAAGACGCGGACTCCCTCGGAGGAGATGAAGTCGATACCAACAACAGGAGTGAGGGTTGTTTTCATGAAGATAAGATACGCTTTGGGTTAATTGGGCAAAGCGACCCAACGAGGGGCCACCCAAGCAACATCAAGGCGGATGTTGCCATGAAGATTGGCATATTCAAGAGCCTCTGAAAGGGGCCGACCTTCCGCCCAGATCGGCGCACCCTGAACCATCGGGGAAAAAACAGAACCATCGCCCGAAAGGTAGCTTTTGGGGAGGCGATCGAAGAGAGCAAAGACGCGTTGCTTTTCGTATTCAGGCGCCTCGTGTGAAAGGGTCATCCATTCCGTCTGGATAGAATTGAGTTCTTCGATGGTGGGTGTGCTGAATGCGATCATGAATGAAGATACAAAAAGAGGCAATTAGAGCTACGCTATTCAGCAATTGCCTGCCTCGCGTGATCATACTCAAGAAGGAAGCGGGCCTTTCTCCAAGCGAGTGTTGGTGAAGCCTCCTGGACAAAAGGGAACTCGTGAGTAGTGCCCTTAATTGAGGAGCCAGCCATCCAGATTTCCCAGAGATCGCCACCGGCTATACATCGGGCAGAAGGTCGAAACCCTTTAACGACCCGGCGATCATCAGCACAAGAGGGGACTCCAGCAGGCGAAGAAATCTTGGCTTTAGAAATCATAGAGTAAGGGCATGAGTGTCAGGAGACACCCGAAGGATCAGACACAGAAAACGAGGCCATTGGCTTCCGCGATGACCGAAAGGCCGAACTTCTCACAGGCAAGGTTGGCTTCCTCGTCGGACTTGGCGATATAGGACACCTGAAAAGTCTCCTTATCAGAGGTAATGGAGAGCTTCATCCATGGGTTGGAGAGTTCGATCTTCTGGAGGTCATTGGCCTCCGCGGCAACCGGGAGCTTTCCATCCTGAAACTCCACATCCACGATGCTCTGGGCATCGGAACGGGTGGTGCCGAGAGCTTCGAAAAAAGCAACCCGCGCAACCCAGTCAGCGTGACGGGGATGGTTAATGAAAGAGGCGTCAGTGTCGGGTGTGGGAAGAGGGCGTGTGCTCATGTGAGAAGATACGGATGTCCCGCGAATGACTATTAAGTGAAAGTTAAGGCGTCAGTTAGGAAGGAATGACAATGAAACCGCATCCATCAAGCGGCGACCTCCAACAAATCAGCGGGGGACATAAGGGGATTACGCCAGTCGCGCTGCACACCAATATTGAAAATATCCCGAAGTTGAGCGACAGTGATAGTCTTTTCATCGCCTTGCGCAGTGTGATCAACGCTCCGAAGAATCCACGTCATCCACCATGGCGTTGGCCACGATTGGGTAGGACGTTCAGCCCAATGTTCCGAGAGTTCTGGAGAGTTGACGCTCAGATTATAACCCGTCACATCCTCGATAAAGCTATTCAGAGGGCAGGCACATATACTACCCCTTCTCCACGAGGTGGAAGGTTTCAGTGAGTTGAGCCATTTGGCGAAAGCGTCAACGGAAGCTCGACGCTCAATTTGGATCCAGGTGCGTGTTTTCATAGTTACAAAGATACTGTGTACGGGTTGGGGTAAATCATTACTTGGTATTAACAGAGATCAAATCACGCAACACTCTGAAGGCAATCGGAGGTAACAACAAAACTCAATATCCGTTGTTTCGTAGTTAAAAATTAAGGATTCCGGACTTTAACGCCACATTAAGGCTACTCAACCACAACACCCTGCGCTAAGACAGCGTTGATCCTTTTACGGAGAGCACCAAGCGCATCATCCGACAAAGAGAACTCGGTGACAACCTGAGCACGAGTATTATCGGAGTCAAGCGCAAGCTGCGCGATCCTGGCGAACAAAGCAACATCATCCCGAGTGGGTGATCCATCAACAGAGAGAAGGGAATTCTCGATCAGGAAATTCACAAGCGCATCGAAACACTGTTTTTCCAAGGTCGTAGAGTGAAGAAGCTCCCCATGGGAGGAATGGACACTGTGATAAAAAGCCACTTCGTCGCAAGTCAGGGTGACACAATTACCAAAAGGGTCACGGAAATAGCGATTTTTCCTGTAATCGGAAGCTGCGGCATTTGTGATGTTTGAGATCATGGATGAAGATACTACTTGGGACCGAACTGATCACGAAACTTGGTATTAACAGAGATCAAATCCCGATACCTCCGAAGGCCATCAGCGGTAACAAACTCGGGAGAGTTTGGTGGAGTCAGAGGGAAAAACATCCCCTCAAGGCCCTCCTCGACAGAATCAAATTCAGCGTGCATGGCATTGATAACAGGAACAAGGTCTTCCTGATTGGTATCCAAAGCCCTCTGCAAGCACACCTCAAGTGGGGTATCAAACCCAACATAGACATTCTTCCAAAGAGGGTTGCGCCATTCATTGCGCCGGGCGTAAGAGGTATTGGTGGCATCGAGAATTACGGTATTGTGACCGGCAAGGAAGAGAGCCTTGACCATAAGCTGCGCCGTGGCCCAGACAATCCCTTCAGCCTGCGCGATATAGCGCTGACCGTGGAGGGCAAGACGGATCGAATCAGGATTGACTACAGGGCAACCTTGGTTCTTCGTCCACGTCGATTTGCCGCAACGGGGCAACCCGACAGTGGAGATGAGAATATTGTCAGTGGTCGTCTCAGTGGTCATAGTCTTTGTTTGTGGAAGCGTTCGGCGCTCTTCATGGCCGCGATGATCTCGCCCTCGCCAACCGAATTGGCGGAGTGAACAAACCATTCAGGGAGAGGGATGAGGTTCTCATAGACAAGACGCTCGATTTCGCTTGCCACGTCATGGCCATCAAGTTCGGTACCGAGATCATGATCGAAAGAGATAAAAGTGACCTTGCCATCACGAAGGACAGCAATAGCCTCTTCAGCGGTTTTCACCCAAAGGGCATCGGGGCGTCCCCACTCTTTTGGGTCGCGTAAATCATCGAGGTAGAGCTGCATCGTGGTAAGTGGGTTAGAGGAGGATTTGAGCAAGATCAATCCGAAAAGGCCCGCCGAGCTGAGTTCCGACATCACTACGGAAACGACGGGTAACAGACTCAAACTTGCCATTCGGGCATTCAACAACCAGAGCCTTGCCGGTGACTTCGGCGACAATGCCGGTGATGACCGCTCCGTTGTCCCGGTTAACCAAAGGGAGAGCCTTGCCAACAAGGACAGAGAAGTCGAAGCGAGAGAGTTGTTTCTTCAAGGTGGCTTTCATGATGAATAAAGATACGAGAGGACGACAGGCTAGAACGTTTCAGCGCCAGTCTTGGAAACAACCACAAAGGTATCTCCGTGAAGGGTACATCCATCATTCAACCATGCATTAACCTGATCAACGAACGGTTGGTTAAAAGTCTCCGCCATCATTCGGGATGTGTATAGAGTCAACTATCGCTTCTTGATCGAATCCTCCGTGCCGATTCGTGATTTTTTTACCAGAGCTATCACACTTCATAACATGGAGCGCATTGCCCGTGGCAAAAACCCAAAGTGTTGTCGGCCAGTTCTTTTCTAGGCTTTTAAGTGCGCTAATCGCAGCACGTTCTTCTTTGGTTAGTTTCATCAGGTGGCGAAGATGAGAGATACAGAGACCGACAGGCTAGGACACCCTCTTCAATGGCTGATAGAACGTTTCAGCGCCACTCTTGGAAACAACCACAAAGGTATCTCCGTGAAGGGTCCAACCATCCTTCAACCAGGAATTAACCTGGTCAACGAACTGTTGGTAGTTTTGGTTGGTAATAAGACGATAGGTTTGCATAAAGGGTTAAGAATGAAGATACGGCGATCAGGAAGAAACATCGCCGGCCAAAAGAATCGAATTGATATCAAGATTGGAACAAATATGAAAGAGTAAGGGTTGGTGTTTGCGGAAAGCGGCCAAGATCGCATAAAGGGCCTTTGGGTGAGCAGCTAAAACATCGAACGGCGGAGTAATGGAGATAGGCGCCAGCCTCGCTAGCGGACTATGGCAGACAAACCGCGGGTCATCTGAAAAATGTTCAAAAACAATCATGGCAACAACCTTTTGCACAGGCTCTACATGCTGCCAAAGAGCGAGCCACCCATTATTGGAATTCCGCATGTAGATGTCATGCTGAGCAAGCTCTGCATCAGAATGGTCTAAGTGGAGGGTGGAATTAAACCATGGGTAGTCGCGAATCAAGCGATTATATCGCTCCTCCTGACCTGGTCTGGGAGGCGTCTCGTTCTTGCGAGGAAGCATAGAGGAACCAGAAAGATCAACATCGTCAATAATCGCGGCCTCGCGAGCTCCCAAGACAAGCGCGGAAAACTCAACAGGATCAGAGGGCAGAAGAGGACAGTCCTGGCTGATTGACTCATCAGCGTGGGAAACCGTATCGCTTGGATCCTCAGTGAGAGTTGCCCATATCTCAGGCCAGGATTTCCCTTTAATGCATTCTGAAATCAGAAAAGCTGCAGCGAACACGGAAAACGTCAGAAGTGCAGCAGCTATAGCTGCAGACCCCATATCGATATGTTGATCTGACAGGGAGTGATCCATCCGGAGGCCAACTCCGCATACAATGAGTGTAAGAAGAAACCCCGCGGTCATCTGAACCAAGCGATCAAGCAGAGCGCACGTAATGGCATACGTGATCAAGACCGCCATTACTAGCAGTAAGGTGGATATGTAGAACATGAGGAAAAGATACAGCGCAGTCCGGTAATCTCCAGGATTAAAAGGAGGACGCAGGCATGGAGTTGGACATCATTCCTTTGCTTTCGCTATTCGATAGAACGTACCGGTCAACATCGCATCCATCCACCACGATTTCAGAGGCAATGGAGGACCAGAATGCTTCTCCGTCTTCAGTAAGGGTGGGAGCATAGGCCGTCTTTAAGGCAGAAGCTTTCATCGCGGAATCGAGCATCTTGACAGCCAGGCCTTGGCGCCGAAAGCTTGGATCAACCCAAATCTTGTCCAGCTCCAAAGGCTCAGAGTCGCATCCGGCAAGCAAGCGGCCAACGGCGAGCCCCTTGTGTCTGGCAGTTACAACGACGAGGCGTTTAGATCCGTCGAACGTGCCATGAGTCCAAGTGGAATAGGCGTCAAGGGTATCATCCCCGGGAGCATTGGTAGCTGTTTCCAATGCTATAGAAAGCGTAATAGGTCCAGGTAAATACATGATTATCAAAGATACAGAACCTTCGGGAGTCGCTGAAACCTAGAGAAAGATATACAAGTGAAACCGGTAGTAAATCACCATGACAACCATGGTTGTTTAACTCATCAGCGTGGGAATCCATGCCATCATGAACAGAAGCAATAGCCCCTGATGACATAGATCAAGAATTTCTACGACGAATCATTGCTGAAATAAGGAAAGCTCCAATCGAAATGGAAAACGTTACGAGTGCAGCACCTATAAATGTAGGCCCCAATTCAATATTATGATCTGGGATGGAGCGATCTAGTCGGAGGGCAACTCCGCATACAATGAGTGTAAGAAGAAACCCGGTGCTCGCCTGAACCCAGCGATCAAGTAGAGCGCATGAGAGAGTGTAGGTGAGCAATACTGCCGCTAGCAGGAGTGAAACATAATACATAAGACAAAGATACAGTACTTTTCGGGAGTCGTCAGAAAGAAAGATTTGCGAATGATTCCGTCAGGAAATCACCATTTAGAAGTCCGGCAAATCATCCTCGCGGGAGACTGTGCAAAAAGGCTTGCGGGCGGGCGGGTAAACATTGCGAAAATGGAGAGTGTACCCGTCAGGAATTGCATTGGTGACAACATCAGGGGAAATGCCGGCCTCGGAACAAACGGCAGTGAGTGAAACCGGCTTCCCGACTAGAGAGGGGTTGGCAGCGACCTTTTTGGCCACCGCGGAATTGATAGGGTCAAGGTACTTGGAAATCTGGCTAACCGCCACCTTTTCACCATCAGCCTTGGAGACTTGGACGGAGTGCGTGGAGAGCAGGAGGATTGAGGAGAGAACCCCGGTGGCGATAATACCCTCAAAAAAGACAAGGCCGGAGCGTCGTTTAAGTATTGGTTTCATAAGTGAAGATACGGGGAATGGCTGAAGCCGGTTATTGAATCTGAACAATAGAAACAAGGTTCACCTCACTGCTCCTTTCGATGATGTTGTAAGGAGCGCGATTCCGAGAGGTGGTTTGCTCGTACAAAGGGCGAACTGGCTCAAGTACCCAGTCACCAAGCGGAATACCTGTTATTTTTGATACAACAGCCCGTGCGGCCGCTTCGGCTTCATCGGCGGTCTTGTACTTGATCTCGGTACCAGGATCATTTTTAAAGAGAAGTCTTTCGCCAGACTTGACGATGAGCGTGATCGTTGGTTGGCGGAAGGGGTGACCTTCGCATTGATAGCCGCAGTCGTAATGCAAACGGACGCCGATATCAGCAACCTTGATTTCGGCGACAAACTCCTTAACACGCTTGCTCAATTCATCACGAATGGCCCGTTGCTCAAAAATGAGTTTTTCTTCCTTTGTGAATGGCTCAATCCGAACACTGACATGAACCCATTCGTCAATGGTATCAAACACAATAGGGTTGTTCGGGTATTTCTCGCACAAAACCTTACAGATCCTGCGCCCCTCGAAAATATCAGCCTCGCCTGGAATCTCAGCGCCAATATTTCCATGCCGTCTTGAGGTGATGACAATCCGATCGTCATTGTCGGAAAATGAAAACCAGGTTCGTCCGACAGCGGCCGTTGCCTCGTTAAGGGTTGGTATTTCCATGGGGTAGATACGGGAAGCCCTTACTCCAACCTAGCAAGGAATAAACCCGCCGCAGTATTTGGTAATGGCGTCGTCGTAAGTGGATTCGACAATGTGTTTAAGCATGTCGATATAAACATCGTTGTATTCAGCAAGCAGCGATGGGATACCATTTTGCATTCCGATGAGCCGAACAGTGAAAGTGTCGTCAGGTTCATAGGAAACATAGAATGTCCAATTCGCACGGAGAACACCGTTGCATGGGAACTGAATCATAACCTCGCTAGTGACCTCCATATACTCGAAGCAAGACATCTTGGAAGGCCGGCATTCCCGATCCTTGTCACGATCGGGATGAGTGTATCCAATGCGACCGGCGCCAACATACACAAATGCTCCGTTGAGCGTATTTCCAAGGGCGGAAATAATATTCCGGATTGAATGAGGTGTTTGAGCCATGGAAAGAAGATACGAGGCATCCCATCTGACAAGAGCCAAACTACTTTCTCATCGGTCAATAATGGAAAGATCGCGAAATGGGATGACTCCATGGTAAAACCAGAAAGTCTCTTGGCCTTTCCATTCTTGGATGTTGGGATCCGGAATCAGTAGGCTCTGATCAATGCGATTCGTGGAAAGAACCACGAAACTTTCATAAACATCCTTTGGGGAAAGCGCATCCAACTCAGAGGGGTTCTCTTTTGGGAGCGCAGCCATGATGTCCGGTGGCAGGGGTTGTCCAAAAAGATCACGCCCCAGACGAGACATGAACTTTTCCACGAGAAAGCCAATCGCTAGAGTAGGGTCGCTGGCCAGATAAACGCCTTCACGGTAATCGGTCTGGAAATTGCGTTCACAGATTCGGGCGCCGAGTCCATACCGCTCTATGGACGGGATATGGTGCCGATAGGTAGCATGGAAAAACACAGCGCCCGTTGATAGATGAGCGGGGCATGAAACTGGAGCCTGCAGCGCCATCTAACTCCTTTTATCCTTTGAGGGCTGCGATGTATTCCTTGGCGGCGGCGATCTCGGGTGAGTTGGGAGAGAAGGCTGGCAGTTTTCCGCTTCGGTATTCAATGTCCGCCACTCCCTGCGCGTCGCTGTTGGTCATTTCTGACTGCAACACCAAGACGCGGGCCGTCCAATCCAGATTGCGCGGATGGGAAAACAGGCAAGGCGGATTTTCGTGAAATGTTGCTTCGGTGATCATGCGGTGACGGGTTGAGGTGAGGTCGTTTCGACTTTCACCCAGACGGACGTGGGGCCTTTGTTAAGAGATGTAGTTGGATTCATAGGGTAAGATACTTATGGGTGTATCCGGATTGCGGAAAATCAGGCAGCCTCACCCGTCGCGAAGTCGTCGGGGTGAGTGGGAGGAAGAACAACAGGAGCTTCTGGGATTTCCTTCACTGCGTCGTGGTTAAGAATCTTCACGCCCTAAGATACGAAGCAGGAGCAGAGATCACCGGGCACATTCCTATTCCGAATAAACCTCAAAGGATTCTATCTTAAACTTAAAGTCATCTCCGGCATCATCGAGGTCGTGGAGATCAAAACCAAATTCCTTCTTTAACTTGGAATTATTGGCCTGCCGCGGATAAACGATTTTTTCCTTTGCGGCCAGCTCAAGAACAGGGTTCCACCTCTTAAGCAGTTCTTTTGCAGGGGCAATATCGTCAAACACCTTAACGAGACGCTTACCATCTCCGGCATAACAACGCCCATAGTCTGAATCATTGAACATGATGTCATATTCGAGCGAGACGATGTGAATGGTTCTTTCTTGGCTCATGGATGTCTTGGGTTGCGAAAGGCTGGCACTTCATCCTCATCCGGGTTATAATCTGGAACTTTGCGGCCCTTAACCAAACGCTGGAGCAAAAGGTCGTCGGGGTGAGTAGGAGGAAGAACAACAGGAGCTTCTGGGATTTCCTTCGCTGCGTCGTGGTTGAGAATCTTCATGCCCTAAGATACGAAGCAGGAGGACTAGGAGGCAAGATCACCGGGTAAGAGAACGGAAGCGAAATCGACCTGGGAAAGAAAATGAAAAAGCCCCGGCTTAGAGGAGCGCAAGGCATTCAAGAGTTCATACTGGGCCTGCGGGTGATCGGCAAGAATCTCAGGAGAGGGAAATTTATAAACAAAAGAGTCCTTTGCGAAGGAATCGAAGCAGACAACGCGAGAGTCATCAGAGAAATACCTCTGAAGAATGGAAGTAATCTCCACCTCAAGCTCATCCTTTGCCCCGTCGAAAGGGAAAATGTAACCAGTGTCCTTATTTGTAAGGAAGCGATCATGAGCATCGAGTTCTTCCGCGGAATACTTCATGTGCCGATCGGCAACAAACCATTTATACTTGGCCCGTAGAGTCCGGACGGCATCCAGGTCAACAGACTTGGCTGCTTCTACATCAGAGGTAAGATAAAAGTACCCTTCCCGGCAATGCGGCTCGCCGAAGACATGAAACCGGTATTTGGGGAGCTGCGGGTATTTTCTGGAAACAGCTCGCCGGGGAATCATGGCGTTGGGGTCGGAACTCACATAGAGGTCCCCATACTGCACCCGAATTGGCTTACAGGGGATGGATGCCGGAATCCTATCTGGTTTTAAAGCAACAATTGGCTCCCCGCTGAGATCGAACATAACTTCCCCGAGGAAAGAAAGGTCGCACAAAAACTCGTCAGTAAGGTCATTGGCAGCAATGCGGTAGCCGTAAGCCGGGGGCCGTAACACTAGGGTGGCACCCATGGGAAAGCGTCCAAAGAGAGGGTGGACGGTTGCGGCAAGAAGCGGATCCCTGATAACCATCTTCTGTGGTTCAAAGCCATTGGAGTAAACCTTTAAAAGTTCGAGAACAGTGATACCCGGCAAGTTGTCGGGAGAAAACCCCGTCAGACAATTCGCGTTATTTACGGGGTTGGGAAACACAGGTTGCACGCCGAGGTTAGAAAAGGACCGATGGCCGATAAAGGCGTAATCGTCATCATCCATGTCCTTAGTGCCGACATGCAAACCGAAAGCTGAAGCAATGCGGCCGCGACGTGCGAGATAGTCGAACTGATCAGAGGATTCCAGTCGGAAGTGACTGGAATCAGAAGGCAGACTAAGTTGATTGGTTTCAGAAGGCCATAAATCAATCACTGGGACGGACGCTACTAAAGGGACAAGTGACTTATAGATGCTTGTCTTGCCGAGGGGCATGGTGCCACAAAAGACGAGATCAGTGGGCCGACGGAAATAACGCCATGGGAGTAGCTCAAAAGGGATGAGAACGCGACCATCAGACTTAGGGGAAACCGGCTGCCAAGGAAAGCCCGCAAAGGTCATAGGTGATGGTGAGCCGTCACTCATAGGTTTGCCCGTGCGGGACATCCCTGTGAACTTACGACCGATCTCCCACTCCATAGTCTGGGCACCCTTGTTGACAGGGAGCCCGCAAGAGGGGAGAGTCAGGCAAAAGAAGCCCGGATATTTCTCGATAAAGAGCGACACAGAAGGGAAGTATCAGACCTTGTTGGTAAAGGCGCGACGAATGCCGCGGCAGAAGAAAGGAATTTTATCGAAGCGACGGGTGGCAAGGGAAACGACGATGCAGGTGAGGTGGAAGGTGATCTGGGAGGGGGTGCTCATGCCTAAAGATACAAAGACCGCCTACGCTGAAATATCCCCGGCCATGAGGATGGATTTGAAGTCGAAGTTCGAGAAAACATCAAAGAGTTCTGGTTTGAATTTGCGGAAGGAAGAGAGCACTTCGTAGAGAGCTTCTGGGTGCTCGGCAAGAACCTCCATGGAGGGGTGTTTGTAGATTGGCACTTGGGGAGATAATGGGCTCATGCAGACTACACGAGCATCATCCAAAAAATATTTGGAGACAATAGAGCTGAGTGTCGATTCAAAAGAGTCCTTTGAGGAGGAATTATTAAGGCCAATCCATCCCTGTGAGTTCTTGGTGAGATAGGACTGGTGAGACTCAAGGTCAGCATCAGAGAATTTGAGGTGATCAGGTGTAGTAAACCACTTATATTTCGCGCGCCGTTGTTTAAGCGTCTCATCATCTATAGGGATCGCCTCAGCAATCTCGGAAGGGAGACAAAAGTACCCGTTCCGGATAGAGGATTCCCCAAACAGGTGGAGGCGATACTTGGGAATATGAGGATACTTCTTTGCAACCTTGCGATGAGGAACGAGATCGCCAAGGTCTGAACCGGCGAATAAATCATGACCATACTCCCTGACCGGTTTGCAGGTCAGTGACGAGGGGATTTTATGAATAGCGAGAACAATAAGGGGCTCGTTAGTGAAATCAACAAAGACAGTTCCAAGAGAAGAAATACCTGCGATGAAATCATTAGAGAAGTCAGAAGCCCTGAAAGCATGATCACCGCCGCGGCGAACACGCAAGGAGGATCCAGCAGGGAATCGACCAAAGAGGGGATGAACCATCGCGGCAAGTGAGGGGTCTGTAACGATGAAGTCATTAGGTTCAAACCCATTGCTGTAAACCTTGTTAATGGAGAGAACCTTGATACCCGGCACGTTTTCGGGAGAATATCCCGAAATGAAATTACAAACACCGGAGGTGGGTCGGGAGATTCGATAAGTGCCAAAACCTGGAAAATGGCGACAACCGACAGCGGCGTAATCCGATTCAGTCATGTCTTTAACCGAAACCGTAAGCCCCCTGGCACCACTTATCAGGCCACGTTCTGCAAGATAGCGAAACTCACTCTCGGTTCTTAGGTTGAAAGCATCACCAACTAGGAACCAAACATCCTCTTCACGAACCGCGACAAAGCGAGGGCGTGCTACACCGGAAGAAGAATCATCGACAAAAACGAGATCAGTGGGTCGTTTGAAGTAGTATTGGGAAACACTGGAAATGAGGATGGAAAGGCGCGCATCACTCTTGGGAAGCTCCTTGACCCATGGCATACCGACAAAACTGTACTGAGATGGCGTCCCATCTGTCATGGGCTCACCACGTCGATTAGTGCCGGTGTATTTGAAGCCGAAACTCCACTTTGATACCTTTCGACCCCTCTCTGGTTCCAGAGAGTCGGGTAGATTCAGATTAAAGAACCTAGGATATTTCTCTACAAAGAGACTCATGGGGTAAGATACCGCGAAAGGGGTTAGTAATTGCCGACAGATCGGGCAATTCTCTCATACCGCTCCATCGCAAGGCGGGCATCACGCGCGGCGCGGCGCTCCATTTTGAGAAGAGCACGAAAACCAAAAAAGAAGAGAGTATATGCGACAAGTATATAAAGAGCGCACCCTGCGGACAGGAATAGGTGAGGAAGGGAATGTATGGAACAAAGTGTGACAAAGGCGACGGAAAAGATCACGACAGCGACAAGCGTTGACAGAAGAGCGCCAAGCGTAATGGTAAAAAGGGTCAAAGTGTGGCGGCGAGAGAGCGCGGTAGCACGCTCATATTCTGAAACAGGATTGTAAAAGGGGCGGTTCATGATTTTGCCTCAACTTATTCGCCGGTGAGATCACGCTCAACGGCGCGCTGACAATCAGGCGGCAGATCAGCCAGATTAATACGTTTACCGAGATGACGGCCAGGCATTGCAGCCGAATGTTGTCCGAATCCTTGTGGATGAAATGGCTTGTCGGACATACCCAGACACTGGAACGTGCCAGGGGCGCGTTCGGGTAGATCCATAAAAACAACAGTGTAGCGATCGACAGATTTGCTCCCCGCGTCATAAATGCGAAGGCGAGCTTTCTTGGGTTTATTAAGGGTAGGCATAGGGGTAAGATACAGGGTTATCGACGAACTCCAACAATTGCCGGGATGGTTAAGAGCCCATGGGTAACAGAAACCGCGA
>Ga0302192_10001003_pt1 | contig 17560 bp, 24 predicted proteins | sample II_Bog_E3_2_FD_200230 | JGI IMG/M metagenome (GOLD analysis project Ga0302192, IMG submission 200230) | Peat permafrost microbial communities from Stordalen Mire near Abisko, Sweden - II_Bog_E3_2 | ecosystem: Environmental > Terrestrial > Soil > Wetlands > Peat | place: Sweden: Abisko...
TTCATACCATGTACGTGGACAAGCCCCTCTCCGGCATCAAGGCCGTGCAGACGCTATCGCGCCTGAACCGCGCCCATCCGCAGAAGCACGATGTGTTCGTGCTCGATTTTATGAATGATGCGGACACGATCATTGAGGCGTTCACGGCGTACTATCGGACGACGGTTCTAAGCGAAGAGACCGACGCTAACAAGCTGCACGATCTAAAGCTCGCGCTCGACCGGTATCAGGTCTACAGTGGAGAGCAAGTCGACAGAGTTGTTGAATCGTACCTGTCGGGCGCAGGTCGAGATCAATTGGAACCCTGGCTAAACGAGTGTGTGGCGACTTACTGCCTGCATCTTGACGAGGATGGACAAGTCGATTTCAAAGGTAAGGCGAAGGCGTTTACGCGGACCTACGATTTCCTGGGCTCGATTCTGCCCTACACAAACGCAGCATGGGAGAAGCTGTCCATCCTCCTGAATCTGCTAGTCCCAAAGCTTCCGGCCCCTCTGGAGGAGGATTTATCAGCCGGCATTCTCGAATCCATTGATATGGACAGTTACCGGAATGAGAAGCTGGCTACGATGCGGTTGACACTTCCAGATGCGGACGCGGAGATCGGGCCCGTACCGACAGAGGGTGGTGGTAGAAAGCCTGAACCCGAACTGGATCGGCTTAGCAATATCTTGAAGACATTCAACGAACAGTTCGGGACGTTGTTTACGGATGCGGATCGGGTCGTGCGGCGCATCCACGAGGACATCGCCCCTAAGGTCGCGGCTGATCCAGCCTACCGCAATGCCAGAGATAACACTCCGAATGCAGCGCGGATCGAACTTGATGCGGCCTTGAAGCGCGTCGTTGGCCCGCTCTTGAAGGATGATACCGAATTCTACAAGCAGTTCGTGCAGAATGACTCTTTCCGGCGGTATGTGACGGACCTGGTCCATGACCTGACAGCCGAGTGAATTGCTGAACAGTTCAATCTCGAGCGAAAAGTCGGGACTGGCTCATGGATTGTTCGTGAAGACAGATCGTCACGGTCGGTCGGAACTCCACTTGTAAATTCGCTCTCCGTGCGTCCATGGCGGAACAATACGCGAATCATGATTGGCCTACTCATCTTCGCTTAGATCGAGCAGCTGCTTTTCGTTTTTCCACCACAGCATCGTCAAGATACCGTTGCGCGAAACCCGCACTGAATGCTCCACCACTTCGTACCACTGTGAGCGGAGATGATTGATCCATCCATCGGCCTGAATCGCGGCGGGGAAACTTATCTGATGCTCTCTGTTGATCAGATCCGCGGCATACGTGGCTGCCAGCGGGAAATCGTGAGGCCAAAGGCATTCCGGCACATCTTCTCCTCTAATGAACCACTTGCGCTTTCCATTCTCAATGTAGATGAGCATTCCAGGGAAGGAGCCATAACGAAGCAGATGGATTGCCGTGGCCGTGAGGCTGGTCCTGAATATGCCGCCCAATTCAGCTGCGGAGGCCAATGTTAGAGGCTTGTTCTTTGCGGCGGGAATGAACATGGATTTCGGGAGCAGAAGATCGGCCGCGTATTGATTCGCTCCATGCTCGGCATTGAAGGGGCCCCACTCGCTCTGCATCGCCTGCTCTGTACAGGAGAACCTGATCTTGTCCCGGTCTCTCATCCAATGTCCGAGTTCGTGTGCGGCTGAAAATCTGCGGCGCTCTAATGGAGACCGGTCGTCGACTGTGATGATCGCTTCATTGCCGTTCCCCAGGATCCTGGCGGCGCATCCCTCGAGATGTTCATAAAGCACCAGCGCTCCGCAGTACTGCGCGATCGCTTCAATCTGGATTTCGCAAGGTTCGGTGATTCCCAGCTCATCAAGGATCTTCGACGGCGATTTGTAAACGGTCATAAGGCGTGTTTCTTCCGGAATTCGCTAAGCGCCCCAAGCGCATCAAGCTGCCTGAGAGTGCTTTCCACATCGGCGTCCGACACCGATTTGAGGTCGCGAAACTGGGCGGTCAGGCCGGTCATTCCGGACGCCTGATACGAAGCCAAAAAAGCATCTAGGAGGCTGCGGCGTTCGGCCGCTGTGGCCGGAATGGCGAAGTCGCGTTCCTTCACGGATTTGCTGGCCTGCTCATATTGCGTCTGAGCGGCACGCAGCTTTGTTTGCGAATGCTGCTTGGCGGCCGCCCGAAAAATGTCTTTCGCTCGAGGAGCCGGGTCGGCACGGAACTCCGATTCGACGTCGCTGTCGGTCATCTCGAGTACGGATTCCGCCAACGCGTCCATTACGAGCCGGAGCTGCTCTTTATGAGATTTCGAATTTGCCACGTTATCTCGCCTTCACTCGGTATCGGATGCGCTTCACACCGGCATCATACTGCGGTTGTGGCATTCCCAGTTCTTTGACAATCTCAGGCCCCGTCATGCCTTCCGCCCATCCCTCAATGATGAGAACAGCGTCGTCGTCGTCGGAGAACAGCTTCAAGGTGGCTCCCAATTCTTCTTTCGCGCTAGCCCCGCGTTCCTGGTTAGGAGCTCCGGAAGGCGCCGCATCGAGTGGGCTGATGAGGTCTCCATCCTCCGATTCGATCAGCAGATCGGCCTCGGTATATTCGTCGTCTTCATGTGCTTCAAACCAATGAGAAGCAATACTGCGCATTGTCCCTGCCACAAATGCGACGAAGGGAACTTCGTCTTTTCTCCAATGCCTGCCGCAATCCGCAGATTCGGCACCCTCATATATAGAGACCATGGCCTCGTGCAGCAGGTCTTCATACGTCTGCCCCCGAGCCCTCCTGCCCAAGCCCCGGACTTTGTACTGGGCGTATTTCTCAAGCCGCCTCTCATCCGCAGGCGACAGAGCCGCTATCGCCTTGTCCAGATCTTCCCGGGAGGCGATCAGCGAAGTCACGGTTTTGGCCTTTTTCGATCTTTCCAAAGCGGCCCCTACATGTCTGAATGCCGGCACCACGGGCGTTTCGGAGATTTTTTCGAGCTTTTTCTCCGATTGTTTCCGCGGCTCGGCATTTGTCTATAGGAGCAGACCAGCCAGCCCGCTGTATGCCCCAATTCAATTGACAGGATGATCTTCATGAACAACGGCTCTCTTACCTTGAACGGCATCACCGACGCGCAGCTCGACACGATCATTCGTGTCAAGGAGCAGCACGAGGGTGTCATCGATTTCAACCCCCAGCAACTGCAACCGATCGGACGTACCCCGGCGTTTCCGCCCGGCCGTCCCGGCTTTCCGGGACAGCCATTCCCTGGCCAGCCCATGCCACCGCAGCCTCAGCAGGATGGACAAAGCATGTACAACAACGCCGTCGTCTGCTGGCATGTCGACGACGGGCTCGCAGTCATTCTGGAACTGATTCATAGGCTATACCCAAATGGACCGGTTCCGCCGTTCCCGGCATTCGCCTGATCACTACCTACTCGGCGCCTCACAAGAGGAGCCGGGTAGCGGCACACTTGGAACGTCGTCCAACATTCAGGACAACTAACAAAAGCAGCCGTATTGCTGCATGAGGAGATTCGACATGGTAAAAAACACGGGCCTCGACGGGAGGTCACGCGATGAAAATGGGCAGACGCGGGCGAAGAATGGCAATACCCGCATTGACACTCTTCGCGAAACGTACGGCGAAGGATTCGCTCCAGGTGTGAGAGGAGATGCGCATCTGAGCACTATCCTGGAGCGAACAGGCAGCACCTCCCTTTCCGAGTACCTCCGCAACCACAAGGAGTAGCATCCAGGCGCCGTTGTAAGGGGCCGCGAGTGAGGGGAGTTCGCGGCCATGGTTCGGATATCTAAACACATGCCGATGAGGGGGAATCATGGCGGTTCGGTTGTTTACGAAGGATTCGGAAGGGCTGTTGCAGGAGATTAAGCGGCAGATCAGGGCTGGTGAGATTCAAACCTGGTCGGTGGATTCAGAGGGTGACTTTACCCACGTAACGCACGACGGTCAATGGAAGAACAAGGCTTGGATGCGGCCAAAGACGTTCGACGACCGGCTGCTGCTAAACATCATCCGGCCGAAAGGCGGAAGCATCGCAAGACCTGTATACGCTGTCTACCACGGGCGGTTCATAGAAATGGCCATCGAGCACGTGCCTGATCTCTTTACTGCTGCTCGAGCGACTCCTGATGCGGATGATGGCGATCTGGTGTAGATCAGGCTCTAAGGATAGAGGTTTACCGGGCAGGTTCTTACTGGTCGGTACTCGTCTGCAGTTGACGTAACGTAAAGGACGTTAAGTTGTAGTAAATCAACTTTTCGGGCACACTAGGAGCAGAGAGTCGGTTGTACTCGGGGCCAACCCGATATGTCCCGGCGCAGTCGGAACGGCACATGGAAGCGCAGTACCGAGTGTGGCTGTAGCAGCCCCTAATCAAGCTTCAAAGGGGGATTCTATGGTTAATCGGGTATGTGGCAGGGTCAATCGAACAGTAACGGCAGTTGGTGATTGGTTGCAGCGGCAAAGTTTTGCGATAGTGATTGTGCTGTCGCTATTCCATGTCGGGCTTGCCTACATTCACACTCGGGCTTCGTGTACAGCCGACTTTTTAACCATGTTCAGCGCATGAACCCTGCACCGAAGCTGTCTTTGAGACGGTCTGCCGGGGCACATTGCCCGTAATAGCCGGTGCGGAGAACGGGCCGTCTGGCGTCTGCTCGAATTCGTCACAGTCAATATGCGCAACAAGAACACCCGCGCGGCCTTCGGTCGAGCGGGGTAGGTATTCCTTTTTGCCGCCGCCTCAAATCAATATCCGCTCGACCTCGTCGAGCGACATCTCGTCGCGCCGGCGATCATAGAGCTGCGTGGTGCGCGTGCTGGCGTGATTGGCCATGGCCGCGGCCTTCTCGAGCGTGCCGCCGTTCTTTAAGTAGGCCGTAATTCCTGTCGCTCTGAAGGAGTGGTTGCCGATCAGAGTCTTGATGCCAGCCGCCGCGGCGCGGCGGCGGATCATGGCGTGCGCGTTTTGCTGGGGCAGGGAAGTGCCGGTGAGCTGGCCGGTGCCGCGGCCGATGGTGCGGAAGAGCGGGCCCTTCGGATTGCCCGCGAGACCGGCGCCGGCGATGTAGGCCTCCATGATCTCCTCGAGCGAGTGATGGCAGGGCATTGCGTGGTGCTTGCCGCCCTTCTCATGGAGCCGCACCCACAGCCGGCGATTCTGCGTGTACACATCCTCGACCCGCATGGCCAGGGCTGCGCCGACCCGGGCGAAGGAATAGACCATCAGGCCGATGAGAGCCTTGTCGCGCAGTCCCGCCGGCGTCGACGCGTCGATCGAATCGAGAAGCCGCCGCGCCTCGGCCGGCTCGAGCACCGGCGTCTTGCCCGTGCGCACCACGTGGCGCGGCCCGTGCACCGAGGCCGCGGGATTGACGTCGATGGTATGTCCGGTTACGAGCCAATCGAACAGGTTGCGGATGGCCGCCAGGCGCTGCTTCACGCTGGGCGCCGATACTTCGCGCCCTTGCAGTTCGATCCAGGCGGCCACGTGCATCGGCTGTACCTGGGGCAGGGAAATGACGCCGGCGCCCTGGCACCACGCCAGAAACTCCGCGGCCGCGCGGGCGTAAGCCCGCCGCGTGTTCGGATTGCGGATCTGTGCTGCGAAGAACTCGAGGAAGCGCACACCCGCACGATCGCCGGTGGCCGTGACCAGGCCCGGAAGAACAGGCGCAGTGCTGATGGGAATAAGCTTGTTCATTTCTGTTTCCCAAACAGGTTCTCCATGATCTGGTCGAACGTGCAACGCTTGCCGAAGTCTCTAATAGGGATGATCTTTTGGCTGGGCCGCTTGGACTTGTAGCCCTTGGCGTTCCCTTTGGTGTGTCTGGCGGAATTCTTATCCAGGATGCTGGGCAGCTTCTCTCCTGGAGTGCCGCCAAGCCAAAGAAAAGAGTCCATCTTCATCTCCAACTGGTTAGTGACAAAGATCCAGATGATGCAGCCTCCGGGCTTCTCCATCAGCCTGAGGCTGGCATTGATACGGGCTGTTTTGCTGCCAACCGCCGCTGTCTTGAATTGGATATATCTCTCCACTTCTTTGCATCTCAGGACCAGGTCATAGCCGCCGGCATCGAACTCCGGACGCAGCACATCGACATCTCTCTCGCCATTTACCCACAGCCAGCGCAGGGCCTCGCCCACGAAAACGTGCTCCACGATCCGCTCGCGCAATGTTGAGTGGAGGTAATCCGTATTCTTCTCTGCCGTCAGACTCTTCGTTCCATCGATGTCAGACGCGGCCGCGATCTTAGCCGGAACCAGCTGGCCCCTTTGGTTCTGCGCGGCTTCCAGCCGGGCCCTGGTGCCGAGTTCCGCCGCATCCGGCAGGCCCATATCGGCAAAGACGTTGCCGCTGCTGCGAATGACATCCCGGGCGGCCGTGCGCCTAATGGCATTCGCGGTCACTTCTCCCTCGATGCCCTCTTCCCGGAGCCAGCTGTCGAACGTGGAACCCATGTTCTTCCTTTTCATGCTCGTCTCTCTCCGCCGGCCGTTACCGGTGCTTCTGTACGTATTCTCACGGCTCGCTTCTCGATATCAACCATGAATCCGGCACCAGCCGAGCTCTGGCAGGCACCGGAATTCGGTCCCGCCGATCTTCTGGCGAAATCGAGAGTGCCAGTGTCCGAATATCCACTTCCTTGGCCTGTGCGCCTCGAGCATCGCATTCAGCGCTCCTCCGGTGGACGTGCGAGTCAGTTCCTTGTGCACCGACTTGCCGGCAAGCAGAGACAGCACCGCTTCGTCCGGCCCGTCGTGCGTCAGTACAACTTCCGGTTTCACCCTTTCATACAGATCAACAGCGGCCTGCAGCTCAGCCACACGGAGTTCCTCGTCGCGCCACCAGTTCACGCCTTCGGTCCTGTGCCACTGATCGCACGACCAAGCGCCCGACAAATAGAAGATCCGGATCCCGTCGATCGTCCTCGAGCCGTAATCGCCGAGGTAGTTCCCATGGGATCGTGCAGCCTCCGGGTTGTCGTGGTTCCCGCGAATAAACCAGGCATTATCGGGCAGAGCCGGAAGGGGTTCGTCTCCCGGAAACCCGATGCCGAAGTCTCCTAGCTGCACGCTGGGCTCGTCGCGGTGACGGGCGAGAAGCTTAAGGTACCGATCCGTCTTTCCGTGGATGTCGCCGATGACGATCAACCATTGCTCCTTCCGTTTGCGCCTAAATAGGGATCCGCGACATCTGTCGTCCCAGCGAAATTACACATAACCGCTATAGCGTTCTTGTGTAATTTCAAACGTTCAGTATATGTGATAAAGGACATTATCACATACAGAGGCATCCCTTTCCGACCCTCTTTCGCCGCCCAAAAGCGTCTCACAACTTATCCGGAAAACTATGTCCGAAAAATGCCCCTAGCTTGTTAACGCCGAAACCTCATTGGCTTGCCGGATGATGGTGGCATCCCTGATTCCGATCTCGGCGATCCGTGCCCGCGTTGTTGCGATTGCGTTTTCATCGACGTCGATCCCGATGAATTTGCGCCCGGCTTTCAGCGCTACGGAAGCAGAGGTTCCTCCGCCAAGGAATGGGTCAAGCACCGTGTCGCCCGGTCTCGAGAAATGCTCGACTAGGTAGTCAAATCCGTCCTCCGATTGTCCCCAATCGTGAAATCTCTTATCTTTGCTGATTGCCGGGATCACATCGAGCGTTGTCGCCCCGGCATATCTACCCTTGACAAACCACAATACCGGTTTAAACCGCGTCCGGACCCGCCGCGCATCGACCAGGGCGCCTCTGCCTCCCATGATAAAGGCCAGCATCCACTGATATTTCAATTGTTTCCCGATTGCGGCGAGAACAACGGGCAGATGGTAGCAGGATGTCATGCACATCATTGAGGCGCCAGGCTTGAGGACCCGGGCGGCGAAGGCGCCCAAGGGAGCATGGACATCAAGATACTCGGTCAGATAAGGAGGGTCCGTGATGATGAGATCGACACTCGCATCTGGAATTGAAATCCCAATCTGGCGGAAATCGCCTTTGAGGAGTGTGCAGGAAGGGTTAAGAATGTGAGAACTTGCACTCAGGATGCGCCGCTCACGATCCAGTTGAACGCCTGCCTGGCGCGCATCGGCGGCTCGTCCATCGAGGACACGTTCCACAATTGCGCGCTGATCCGCCTCGGGGAATTTGATTATCCAGGCCAGATCCCGCAGGCTGCCTTCGAGCCAGGAGCCTTGTAATGATGCCCGCGCAACAGGCGCAAGCGAGCGTGCAATCTGAACGTAGGTTCGAATCGTTCTTATGGACCGGTGCTGGCGGCTGGCCACAGATTGGCTAAAGGCAACAATTGCCGTTTGCCTCCGTAGCCCGCCGACATATTGATTGCCCCGTTTACCCCCACGACGCGTCTCCGGGTGCAGAACCTCATAGATCAGCTTGCGCCGGTACAACTGCTCGGCACACTCCAAAACCGACAATTCATTCCGGGCCAGGTTTTCGTCGATCATTGCCATCTCGACTTGCAATCCCTCTGCATCCAGAATGTTCGCGGGTATTTCTTTCCAGCCGAGGCTCCTGCATGCCTCCAGCCGGTGCCGACCCGCAATCAACCGGAGGTCTACCGTGATCGTGATCGGATTGAGGAGCCCGTGTTCGGAGATGCTCTCTATCAAGGCTCCAATTTGACCAAGCGCACGCCGCTCCCCCTCCTGGACGTGAACCGATTCGATCGGGACCGATTGGATGTTCATTCGATGGTGCCTCTGCCTTTTTCATCAGTTCACTCCTTCTGGCGCAAATAGGCAAGCAAAAGCTTCATCTTTGGGCAGCCCGTGACGGCTCGGGGCGACACACACCGAAGGCTCGGGACCAAGAGGATTCCGGTTTGAGACCATGGCTTCCGCTTCACGCAGTACAAATCGCGGGTCCGGAAGAGGAATCGGGGAACACACACCGAAGGCTCGGGGCCAAAAGGATTCAGGTTTGAGATGAAGGCTTCCGCTTCACGCAATACAGATCGCGTGTCCGGAAGGGGAATCGGGGGGCACACCGAAGGTTCGGGGGCCAAGAGGATTCCGGTTTGAGATGAAGGCTTCCGCGTTACGCAGGTATAAATCGCGGCCTGGAAAAACGAACGGTAGCAAGGAACAAATTCAACCAACAAGAAACAGGAGATAACTATGAACATTTCGAGCAACAAGATTGCAGCCACTGGATTCGCAACCGTGACGATGGATGAGCTCAACCAACTCGTCACCGAACTGGGCCTCCACACGATCGCCGCAAAAGAGGCCGCAAAGTATGTGCCGCCCGCTCTGATCGACCTTGTCGCAACCAACGCCGCAAAACGTGCCGTGAAGCAGGCCATCAACAATCTCGGCAAACCGGCAAGTGCAAAAGAACTAGTCAGCTTTCTGAAAATCTATAGCCACCGTTGGGCTACCCAATTTGCAAAAAGGACTGCCAAAGGCAAGCCCCTGCCGGAAATCGATCTGCAACGTGAATTGCTTCTGCTTTCAGAACCCGGTATCGAAGCCCTGGTTGAGTCGGCCGCCGATGTCGAGCTGCCGGTTTCAAACGATAATGCCGAAGCCTCCGCCATCGCTGAGCAAGAGAAAACATCCGACCTCTATCTCGAATGCTTCGAGCAGGCTCTCCGTGATCACGAATTTGTCTACGAAAGGAACGGCGATTCCATCCGCCTCGACGTTCCTTGTGGCAAAGTGAGGGCCAATCTGCACGTCCACGTCTGCCCTGGTGGCATCATCCTGACGTCGCTTCTTCCGGTGTCCGTCTCCAGAGAATTCCAGCCTGGCGTATCGGCCGGCATTCACATCGCAAACTGGAAACTTAACCTGGGCACTTTTGAGTTTCATGAGAAGAACGGTACCGTTAGGTTTCGCAACTCGGTACCGCTGGCCGCAGTTCCCTGCCCCGCACAGCTCGCTGGACTGTTGTTCAGTTCCCTGTTCGCCATAAAGCAGCACGCCCTCGGCCTTATTCAACTGGCACTCGGCAATGGGAATCCGGGTTCCACTCACAACGAAAACGACAACCAGTAACGGCAGCGCCGCTCCGGCGGCGCTTGCACCCACAACTCCAGGCACGAGGAGCCGGAATATGAAACCGCTCGCACTATTCGATCTTGATAACACTCTCCGTGATACGTACCGCTTCCGGTATCCACGGGATCATCAGGTCAGCATCTACGATGGCGTTCCCGAACGCTTGAACGCCATCAGGAATCTTGGTTATCTGCTGGTCGGAATCACAAACCAGGGCGGAGTGGCGCTCGGAGCAATTTCGAACGATGAGGTAGCCGCCGCAAACAACCGCACACAGGCATTGCTTGAGGCAGCTGCATTGGACTCAATTCAATGCTGCCCCCATCATCGGGATCGCGACAAGTTCGATTGCGACTGCAAGAAGCCTTCGGTCGGAATGGTGCTGGACGCGCTGACAGCCATGCCCGATTCAACACTTGACGGTTCATTCGTAGTCGGCGACTCGAAGGCAGATCATGGAGTCGCCGAATCCCTGAACCTCCCCTTCCTGGACGCTCTTGAATTCCGCACGATGACAGTGCCTCGGATTACGGATTGGGTGACTTCCACGGTGCGTGAGACAACTACAAAGCCGGATTTGGACAAGGTGCAGGGCTGCCTGGTTGGCCTTGCGGCCGGCGATGCGCTCGGGGCGCCACTCGAATTCAAATCCCGCGATGCCGTTCGCGTGAAGTATCCCACAGGTCTCCGCGATTTCATTGCGTCTCCGCTCTGGTCCGCGGGCGAATATACCGACGACACCCAGATGGCGCTGATCATTGCCGACTCGCTTCTTGACCGGCAGAGATTGGATCCCGCCGGAATTTCAGAAGCTTTTCAACACTGGGCTCGTTCCGCAAAAGACGTTGGGTTGCAGACAAGAGCCGTGTTGCAAATGGATGGCATCGCTGAAGAACCGGAGGCGCGCTCGCGCGAGTACTATCGCTCGCACCCAGGTTCAAGCGCCGGGAACGGGGCGCTGATGCGTTGCGCTCCGGTGGCGCTGTTTCACCTGTCGTCCTCACCCATGCTGATCGCGGATTCGCGCAGAAGCGCCCGCATCACGCATGCGGATCCCAAGGCCCAGAGTTCATGCGTGCTCCTGAACCTTTGGATTGCACATGCCATTCTCCACGGGGTGAAAGATGCCCGCTCTGAAGCCCTTCAACACCTTTCTCCAGCTGAGCGGACAACGTGGAAGCGCCTGATGGAAGTTGAGTCGCTGGACGAAAGCCAGATATCGTCCTCCGGATATACGGTGCACACGCTTGAGGCCGCGGCATGGTCGTTCCTATCCACCGACTCTTTCGAGGACGCCATAGTCCGCGCGGCGAATCTTGGCGACGACGCCGACACCGTCGCGGCTGTGACAGGAGCGCTCGCCGGAGCTTACTACGGCTACGAATCCATCCCGCTGCGCTGGAGGTCCGGTTTACTTCATGAGACACGGATCAAACTCCTTGCTGTCCAGCTTGCGCAGTCTTCCAGTTGACCCTTTGGATTTTCTTTCCAAGGTGGATAGAAACAGTGCTTTCCAACCATGACACCGAGCTTCTTATTGCTCGGTGGCCAAACCCAAAAAGAGGACAACCAAAACAACCAACCAAGAAGGAGTCGTTATGAGTATCAAAAAGATCACCGGACCGAGTGGCGGAACAATAGGCTATATCCGCAAAGACAATATCGGTCACACAGTCACCGATGCCGCTGGACACGTTTTGGGACACACCTCCGATCACGGTGGCACTTTCACGCAAAACGGACATCGTATTGCAAACCAGAGCGTCCCGGGGATGCTGTTCAGCTTTAACAAGAAGAAATAGCAGGTAGGGGGTGTAATCCCAAACCGCCGAAAATTCCGTCACATCCACTGAGCCCTACTGCTGAGTGGCGGTAGGGCAACTTAATCAACGACTGGCGAGGCTGTGTTGCGTAAACGAGCGATTCTGCAACCAACGGCGTTCAGCGGCCTTTTCGGAGACTTACACGTTGCAAAAAGCTGTTGCGATTCCTTTCTCAATGGCAACAGCTTTTCACAACGAGGTTTCCGATAGAGCACCGGCCTGAGAAGGCCGGTGCTCTATGGTTTTTCCCTGGCGAGCACACTTCCTGCTTCCCGAGTTCGCTGAGCTGGCGCTCTATCCATTGGGAAGGCGATTATACGAGGCGCCGCATAATTATATGCGCCACATATAACGGCGTATAAGGCGGGCGGGGAATCATTGTTTTCCTTTCCAAAAAACGACCGATACCGGCGAGGTCATCTCTGCCGGCTATTTGCCGTTCGTAAGGGTGCTCGTCTTTGTTTGGCTTCGGCCGCGCAACGCCTGGTACTGAGGCTCGTCCAGTGTCAGGCTGATCGCTCCGCGGCCGTTGCCAATGGCATTGAAGAAGTTACGCTTGGCGACCCTCCCGGCAACTACAAAGCCCCTCCCCCTCCGCGCAAGCGTGTACAGACTGTCGGCATACTGGAACCACAGCCGGGCCAACAGCATCTTTCCCGCTTCGGCATCCCAGAATTCGCAGAGCCACCTCCGCTGCAGAAAGCGAAATTCCATTCGGATGCGGTGAGCTCCGGGGGGCGGACAATGCGCACAGTAGCTCTGCCCACGGGCAGCTCCCCGCGGAAGAGGCACCTCACAGAAGCTGCATATGCGGCCGTTCAGCTTCTGGCGCTCGGAGGGGTCCAACCATCGATTCGTGTTTTCGAACTGCGCGCTGGTCATGACCATATACATCTCGACAACTGTTTCGTTCCCCAAAGAATTTCTCCTTTCGGCCCGCTTCGCCGCGGACAGAGACGTGGCGGGCCGATCGTTGTTTGTGTTTGAAGGGGAGAGCAAAGCATGAACCGCCTACCGGCGGCGGGAAATGCCGCAGCGCCAGTCCGCGCGGCCGCAGACCGGATGATGTCCTTTCCGCGGCGCCCGGTTAGGCTGCGGGAAGCGCACGGCGGGCCGGCACTGGACCGGGCGGGGAGAAGGCTTCGGCGCCGGCATCGCGCGTCCCGGAAAATCATCAGGATTTTCGATGGCGAGCAGCTCGCGCAGGGCGTTCGGAAGCGCCTCGATCTCCGCACCGGGGTTGATCCAGGCGATGCCTCCAAACGGAGGCACGATGCAACTCTCGCCAAGAATGCTCACGCCCGGCGCCAGCTTCGCCGAACCCATCACCTTCATTCCCGCGGGCTGACGGAAGAAGGCGTACACCACATCTCCACGCCGCGCCTGAAGGGTGTGGCATTCGTCTGCGCCATCGAGGACGGCGGTGAACTGCTTCCTGCCGACGTGACCGTCCAGCTGAACAACGCAGAGCCGGCTGGGGCCTATTGCAATGCGAAATTCGCAAACCGGGTGAGCGGTCGGGGACGCCGCCAATTCCTCCAGTCGGAAGGCGTCGCACGTTGCCTCGCCGATCAGGCGGTCAGCGTGGCCATTGAGCTTCGCGGGTAAGCTGACCGGGAAGACATACAGACCACGGTTCATTGCCTCGCGCACTTCATCCGGCAGGTGGAAGGTGAAAGCCTCCGAGGACGGGCTTGAAGGGTGTCGTTGAAAAAACTGCTCTAAATTCATTCGCTTCTCCTGAAACAGAAACGGCCCGCCGCTCGAAGCTTTTAGGCAACGAACGGCGGGCCGCGGGGTGTTGGTTGTGAATTGAGACGACGCAGTCCAGACCAGCCGGATAACGGCATGGCGAACGGCGCCGTGAAGGCGCATTCCGAAAAAGAAGAACCGCCAGACGCCCTAAAACCATTCGGCTTCAAGGCAGCCAGCATTACGTGAGGTAGTCACCTCCTCTCCAAAAAGATCGGAGGCGCCGAAGCGCCCCCGATCCACATTCAAGCTGCGGCCTGATTGGTTGTTTAGCTGCCCTTTTTTCTGGCTTGAATCGAAGGCGAGCCAGGCAAGGAGGCCGAGGCAACCCCACGATTCGCGATCTCAAACACGATTGGGCGTTTCGCAATCGTGTAGTCGGATCCGGTAAGCGCCGCGTTTACGAATAGCGTGCCAGCGGAACGGACCATGCCGTAATGCTGATGGACATGGCCAAAGACATGTACGCACGGCCTGACGCGACGAACTGCGATTAGCAGCTGGTCGCATCCTTGGTGCTTCGCCTCCAGCGCGCTCTGGTCGAGAATTCCCCGCGGCGGACCGTGGGTGATCAAGATATCCGTGTCCTCGGGAATCCGGGAGAACAGCTCCTCCCGCTCCTTGGCCGTACGGGCCCCGAAAGCTCCCCGGTCACCGGGCGTGCATGGAGAGCCCCAAATCTTGAGCCCCTGCATCACGGTTCGTTCGTTAATCAGCAGCGTTGCCTCCGTAATGAGTTCGCGGAATGCGGAATCAACGAATCCGGAATCGTGATTGCCAGGGATCAGCACCTTGCTCCTGTGCGGTAATTGCCCCAGCCAGTCATTGAAATCCCGGATAGCAAAAGTGCTGCCGTTGAAAAACGTGAAATCGCCGGCGTGAACGAGCAAGTCCCCATCAGGAACCTCAACGTCGCGATGGTGGCCGTGAGTATCGCACATCAATACCAGACGGATGTGGCCGGTGTCGGCTCCTATCTTGGACTCGGCTTTGTGTGTCAGTGCTACCTCCTTTCTGACCGCGCAAATGCCAACTGCTCTGCTTGAAAAGAACAGGGGAGCGAGACGCTCTGCGGTCAGTACGGCCTGTTGGGTACATCTGGGTGCAAATGAAAGAACTGTTGTGGAAAGTAGAAGCAGGAAGACGCCTTTTAAAATGAGTCATTTAATAAGCTCACGTACCGACACCGCGAGGATGTTGGTCAAGCGGGTGCGGCGCCCTTCCCACAAGGTTACTTATCCCGTTGATTTGATGGACGTTTTGTTGCCCGCTTGCAAGGTCGTCTGACTGTAGGGAATTTGGGTGCATTGGGTACATCAGACGGCACATCGAATCCGACCCCGCACTTTTCAGCGGTTGCGAGCCGGAAGGGCCTATCGTTGGCGATTTTGTCGTACAACTCACCCATCGCATCCTGGTTTCCTGTGTCCTCGTCACTGTCGCCGTGACCCACCCAGAAATGGCGCACACCAACGGGACAAAAGACTTTGTTCCGGAGATAAGTGATCCGGAAGCGGCGGAAAATATGTGTGCCAGCCTTTGAACTGTGGTCGTAATCGTTTTCATAGCCAAGCCCCTTTAAGGCCTTGTGCAAATGGTTGAGCGCGGTGTGGCCGCTGATTGGCTTCCCTGCACATGCACCGGGAAACAAGAAGCCGGATTTGCGATCGCCGACGAACCATTTCAATACCGTCGATATGTCCGGATGCAAATCCACCTTGCGCAAGCTTGCTTCTGTCTTGAGCCGTTTTTCTATCACACCTCCGAGAAGCTTCTGCTCAATGGAAATTGTGCGGAAATCGGGAGAGATGTGTTTGTCTATCTCGACAGCCAGCATCTCCCCAATCCTCGCGCCCGTCGCTCCCAGCAGAATGAAAAGCACCCTATAGAAGATGTCAGCGATCCTCGCCAGACCGGTCATGATATCCGGAGTGATCGCAGGCCTCTTCATATCCTTCTTTCTGACTTTGGGCGCTTTGAGTTGCTTGTCGTTCCAGATGTAGGGATATATCTCGTTGAGATCTTCGTTTACCGCCGAAGCCCTAATCTGCTTCACCAGACCCACCGCGAACTTGATTGTCGTTGCGGCCAACGGCTTTCTCTCCTTTTGTGACTCAGTTTCGTCGTGCATCTTCACTCCCTTCCTGCGGCATCGGGCCGCCCTTCTTCATCCAAGCGATTAAGGCCTTGAGCTTGCCGTTCGTTACTTGGTCAAGAGGCAAATCTCCCAACATTGGAAGCAACCAATTATCGAGATAGGTATTGCGATTCTTTATCGTGGAGGTTGATGGGTTGTCTTCCAGAGCCATGATCATGAACATCTTGGCCTGCTCGGCGAATGTCGGCACGCTCGGCTTGGTTGGCGCGATTTCGACAGGAACGACAACGGTCGGGTTGACGTGGATGGGATTGACGAGTACTTCGTCGTCTTTCCCTTCGTCTTCGACCACTTCCTCGTTTCTCCCTTCGAGTTCCGCCATCATCTTGCTGGCCTTGCGATAACATTGCGAGGCGTTGAGCCAGCCGGGGTCTGCAGGATCAATGGGAGAAACCGGGAAGCGTCCTAATACGCGCTGCTGCTGACCCTCGACATCCACGCGAGCTCTGAACGTGTACCAGGCGCCGTGCGACTCAATCTTCACCTTCTGGCCTCTGCGTCGCGACATGCTCTTGCCCCTGTGCTTTCTTGTTGGGATTGGTTGATTCGAGAGCCGCTGTTTTAAAGCGCTTACTAGTTCCGAGGCTGGCCGCGATGGATCCCATCCTGGGATCATCCCGGTGAGGTCGCATAACAGTGCGGGGAGGTCCCCGGCGGCGTTCGTCGTGGTGGCTGAAGACTGTTGCATTGGCATAGAGCTCCTGATGTTCCCGTCGCGCAGAGATGCCCAGACCCTGGTGGGCCGGCGCGATGCGGGGAATGATTGTGGGTGGGGCGATGAGGGGGACCCGGCGGGAACACGCAGAGTCGTCGAATCCCTCCCGCAGTGAGGCGGACGGGGCGGAATGGCCGGAAGGCCGCGTGGGATCCAGCCAGGTGTCTGTGCTGGGTTGGAGGTTTGGGAGGCGCATCACTTGGCCGCATTCCTGGGCCGGTAGGCGCATCGCGCAAGATAGTCTTCGATGTCCCGGGCTTTGAAGAAAGGCGCGCCGAAGGACGAGTAGCAGCGGTGGATCTTACCCCTCAGGGCCAAACTCCGCACGGTCCTCTGGGTCCGGCCGATGATCTGAGCCACCTGGTCCTGGGTGTAGGCTTCGCAGTAGGTTAGACCCAGGGCATGGAGTGCCCGGCGCAGCTGCGGATAGTCGCAGATCCCCGCCAGCAAATCTTCTGGCGGCTCCGGCGCCAGTTCGGCCAGTGCGGGCGGCAAACCGGGAGGCAGCCTCATTCCATCGGGCAATGCCAGAGAATATTCCCGCTGGTTCCATCCTCTGCTGGCGCTCACATGCACTCCCTTCTTATTGCTGCCAATTACAAGTAAGCCGCACTTTTAGCGCGCTGGGAAGGTGAGCGGAAACATATTATTTTCAGTGATATAAATAATTTCAGGAAGCTTCCGCTCGGGCACGGGACCGCCGCAAAATCAAGCCCAAGGCAACAAAAAATGAGAAGAATTTAGGGCTAGTATTTGGGCAGAAAGGGATTGCCCCGCTAACTGGCGCACCTGGCCTCACGCCGGTTCATTGTTCCCCAGCGGTGGGGCCAAGGTGAAGATGTGGGGCGAAATTGCGAAGAGGTGGACGCGGTAGATCCGCCAATCTTCCGACCGTTCTTTCGACACCTCGAGCTCATTACGCGATAGAAAGAAGGGCAAATCAGGGCATGGTCGCTCTTAGCCCGCATATCTCACATGTTGATTGTCGATTTGGGTGATTCTGGGCGAAGGAAATAGGTGGAAAGGCCGTCATTTCTGTGTCATAACTACGTTATCGAGACGGGGTTATGGCCGAGGAAAGGGCG
>Ga0302192_10001017_pt1 | contig 17420 bp, 18 predicted proteins | sample II_Bog_E3_2_FD_200230 | JGI IMG/M metagenome (GOLD analysis project Ga0302192, IMG submission 200230) | Peat permafrost microbial communities from Stordalen Mire near Abisko, Sweden - II_Bog_E3_2 | ecosystem: Environmental > Terrestrial > Soil > Wetlands > Peat | place: Sweden: Abisko...
AGCTCCGGCTCGTTGACGTATTTTTTGCCCAGCCCTTCCGCCGCGTGCGTGCTGAAGCGCATCTGATATTTTTCCAGGCCGAAGATTTTGAAATACTTCAGATACATGTCGTTCACGGCGCGGAACTCATCGGCGAACTGCTCTTCGGTGCAATAGATGTGGGCGTCGTTCATGTTGAGCGAACGCACGCGCATGAGGCCGAACAACTCGCCGCTCTGCTCGTAGCGGTAGCAGGTGCCGTATTCCGCGAGGCGCAACGGCAGATCGCGGTAACTGTGCGGCTCAGCCGCAAAGATGCGGTGATGGTGCGGGCAGTTCATGGCTTTGAGGTAATAACTCTCCGGCTCGCCCAGCTTTTTCAATTCCGCGCGCAACGCGGACAACTCGTTGAACGCGGCGGCCACGGGCTGCGGCGCAACGCCGGCTTTGACGGCGGCTTCAATCGATTCAAATTCTTTTGTTTCCATTTTGAAAATTACAAAGTCAACTCCACATAATCGCCCGGTTTCAACGCCAGAACTGCCGCGATGATTTCCTGTGTCCGGGCTTTTACCTGCGGCCAGCGGTTGGTTGAAAGCACGAGAATCGCCAGCTTTCGGTCTTTCAGATTTTGCTGATATTTCAGTTGCTGATCGGAAGTCAAAAACGCGTCGAACTTGTCCTCCGCGAGCTTGAGCAGGTCGCCATTCTTCACGCGACCCCAGCCCATTTCCTGCGCCGTGGAAATTTCAAACTCCGCCAGACGGCGGCGCAGCGGCTGCGGCATACACTCGTCAAACAGGATTTTCACGCCGGAACGAGCAATTCGCTTTTGCTGTGCTCCAGCACGGCAATGGCGTCCTCGCGACGCACGGTGGGAAAACAATCGAGAAATTCATCCAGCGACAGATTGTCTTCAAGATATTCAAACAGCGACTGCACCGGCACGCGCGTGCCCCGGAACACCGGCACGCCGCTCATGATTTCCCGGTCAACTTCAATCGGCAGATTCGCTTTCATGCCGGTAAAATACCCCCTTTCAATTCAAAACCAAAGGAAATTTGCCTGCGCCTGCCCTGCGCGACCCTGCGCCTTTGCGTTGAATGCCGGCGGCTTCAACGGCAACAAATTCTTCGTCTTTCAAAATGGCAGACCGGCGGAGAAAATAGCCGTCCGCGAACCGCAATGAGATCTCAATTTTTAACGCAGAGACGCAGAGGTGCGAGCCGCACGGGCCAATGAATTAACCGCGAACCACACGAACGACACGAAATGAATGGCAGGCCGAGGTTCGGCTGCGCTGAAGGCGCTACGGAAATTAGCCCAGGGTTGGAGCAACGCGACTACCCTGGGTTCACGTCACCCAAAATAATTTTCTACCTCTCCTCGCCGAACGAGGAGAGGGCCGGGGTGAGGAGTCGAAAAAGCGCACTGCGAATAAGTCTTACAGAATAGTTGTTGCCTTACATTTAGACTCGTGGCAGACTTTCCGCAGAAAGACGAAATTATTATGAATGCCGCTTACGTCACCTCCAAAGGCCAGTTGGTCGTTCCCTCGCACATCCGGCGGCGCTACGGCATCAAGCCCGGCACGCGCATCAACTTCGTGGAGGAGGGCGACCGCATCATCTTCCAGCCCGTTACCAAGGAATACATTGATTCCTTCTGCGGCATCTTCAAGCTCAAGCCCGGCGAAAAATCCGTCGTGCGGGAACTCATTGAGGAACGCCGCGCCGAAAAGGCGAAGGAAGACCGCGAATGAAGCCCACCGTGCTGGACACCTCCGCCGTGCTGGCCATGTTCTTTGCCGAACCCGGCATGGAACAGATGCGCGACCTCTTCCACAAGGCTTCCGAGGCCGACCGCCCCATTTACATCAGTGCCGTCAACTGGGCGGAGGTGCTTTACAAGATGGAACGCAAGCAGGGCAAGGTTGGGCTTGAAACCGCGCGCCAGTTTGAACGCACCACGCCGCTGGAAGCCGTGCCGGTGGACCGCGAACTGGCGGAAGCCGCCGCGCATTTGAAAAACGCTTACAAGCTGGGACTGGCCGACGCCTTTGCCGCCGCGCTGGCCAAGCACAAAAAAGCCGAACTGGTGACGGCGGACCACGAATTCAAACCGCTCGAAAAGGAAATCAAAATCAACTGGCTGAAATAGCCGGCGCAACGGCGGCTTCAACGGCAACAAATTCTTCGTCTTTCAAAAGGCAGACCGGCGGAGAAAATAGCCGTCCGCGAACCGCAATGAAATCTCAATTTTCAACGCAGAGACGCAGAAACGCAAAGGGGTGACACGAATTTGCAAATCCATTACTCTTCAGGGCATGAGCAAGGCAGTCCCCGAAACAACTTCCGCCGAAGCTTTCGAGCGTTATGTGGGCGGGAAATGTTTGCGAGCTGGTCACGGCGAAGCATGGCGGGACATCAAAGCGAGGATCATTGCTCTGCCGCGAATTGTAGATGCGTTGCATCTTCCCGCTGTCAGCGAACCGTTTCTCGCGTGGACTGTTTCGGGTGAGGCCGAGTTTCAAGAGCGGGAAGGCAAGCGGCCTTGGGTCACTCATCGGCTCAAGAAAGGGTCTTTCTTTCTCACGTCAGGCGGCGCTCCATATGATTGCCGCTGGAAAGCATTGACCGCCGAGCCGTTTGAATCAATGGCGGTGTTCATCGAACTGCCGCTGCTTCAGCGCGCCTTGGAAGAAGTTTTTGGCGAGGACGCAATTAACGCGCGGCTAAAAGATATTTCCGCGTTCACGGATGCTGCTTTGAATTCATTGATGGAACGATTGCACGAGGAACTGATGCGACGACAATGTCTCCTCGGTGGCCGGTCACAAGGTCACCCCCAATGGTGCGGTCTATTGCGCGACGAAACACGCCGTCCGAGCCTTGTCCGAAGGGCTGCGCGTGGAAGTGAAGCCTTACAACATCCGCACGACAATCATTTCACCGGGCGCGGTGGCGACGGAACTGCCGGACAGCATCACCGAGCCGGACATTGCCGCTGGAATCAGCAAGTTCTACAAGGAAACCGCGATTCCTGCCGACTCATTCGCGCGGGCAGTCGCCTTCGCGATGAGCCAGCCGGAGGACGTGGACATAAACGAAATTCTGTTCCGACCCACGAGTCAGGTGTTGTAAAGACAAACAACAACGAGACAAAGAGAATTTTATGAAAAACAATACACAGACAAATGTAATCGTCGTCATTGGGGCGGGATTGATCGGCCAAGCGATTGCGCGGCGGGTCAGCGCAGGCAAACACGTCGTGCTCGCGGATTTGCGTCAGGAAAATGCCGATACTGCGGCCAAGATTTTTAACGACGCCGGCTTCAGCGTGAGCACCACGAAAGTAGATGTGTCGTCGCGTGCTTCGGTTCAAGCACTGGTTGAGACAGCCAAATCTTTTGGCGAAATTTTCGGTGTCATTCATGCCGCTGGCGTTTCCCCGTCCCAAGCGTCGCCGGAAACCATCCTGAAGGTTGATCTTTATGGAACGGCGCTGGTGCTGGAAGAATTTGGCAATGTCATCGCACGCGGGGGCGCTGGCGTTGTGATTGCGTCAATGTCCGGCCATCGCCTGCCGGCACTCTCTGCCGAGCAGAATGCAGCACTCGCAACCACGCCGGTCGAAGAATTGCTCAAACTCCCGATGCTTCAACTCGATAAGGTGACAGACCCTCTGAACGCCTATCAGATTTCAAAGCGCGGAAACTCGTTGCGGGTCATGGCCGAGGCCGTCCGTTGGGGGAAGCGCGGCGCGCGGGTCAATACCATCAGCCCTGGCATCATCATCACCCCGCTCGCGAATGATGAATTGAAAGGACCGCGCGGTGTGGGCTACCGCCACATGATGGAATTGTGCGCGGCTGGCCGAGCTGGCACACCCGACGAGGTCGGGACTGTCGGCGCACTTCTCATGGGTTCTGACGGTGCGTTTATCACCGGCAGCGATTTCCTCATGGATGGCGGAGTAACGGCGGCGTATTGGTTCGGCGAACTCGCTCCAAAGTGAAGGAAACCAATTATGAAAAAACGCACACTCGGAAAAAGTAATTTGGAAGTCTCGGCGCTTGGCCTTGGCTGTATGGGAATGAGTTTTTCCTACGGCCCGCCGAAAGATAAACAGGAAATGACCACGCTGCTTCGGGCAGCCGTGGAGCGCGGCGTCACATTTTTTGATACCGCCGAAGTTTATGGCCCATACACCAACGAGGAACTTGTCGGCGAAGCGCTCGCTCCTTTCCGCAAGCAAGTAGTCATTGCTACGAAATTCGGTTTTGATTTGAGTGGCAGCGATAAGCGGCCGGGGGCGGCAGGCTTGAACAGCCAGCCAGCCCACATCAAGCAGGCCGTCGAAGGTTCGCTCAAGCGGCTCAAGACCGATGTCATTGATTTGTTTTATCAGCACCGCGTTGATGAGAACGTGCCGATCGAAGACGTGGCCGGCGCGGTGAAGGAATTGATACAGGCCGGCAAGGTAAAACATTTTGGCCTGTCGGAAGCAGGGGCGAAGACCATCCGGCGTGCCAATGCCGTTCAGCCGGTCACCGCGTTGCAGAGTGAATACTCGCTGTTTTGGCGTGAGCCCGAGACGGAGATTATCCCGACGCTCAAAGAACTCGGAATCGGCTTCGTGCCCTTCAGCCCGTTGGGTAAGGGATTCCTCACCGGTAAGATTGACGAAAATACAAAGTTTGACGCGACTGATTTCCGCAACGTCGTCCCGCGCTTTACGCCAGAAGCCCGGAAGGCGAATCAAGTCGTGGTAGATTTGCTCAACACCATTGCCGCGCGACAAAAAGTTACACCAGCCCAAGTCGCTTTGGCTTGGCTGCTGGCGCAGAAGCCGTGGATCGTGCCCATTCCCGGCACGACCAAATTGCCCCGTCTGGTCGAGAACATCGGCGGTGCGGCCCTCGAACTCACTCCGGATGACCTGCGTGAAATCAATGCCGCCTCCGACAAGCTCACGTTGCAGGGCGCGCGCTACCCGGAAAATCTACAGAAGTTGGTTGGTCGGTGAGACCGAACCGGCTTTGCTGCCATGACCAAAATCTTGATTCTCGGTGCCCACGGCCAGATTGCCCGTGTGGCCACCGACCTATTCTTGAAACGCAATGATGCGCGGCTGACGCTTTACTTGCGCAATGCCCGGCGGCTTAAATCATCTGGCCACGCCGACCGCGTGCGCGTGGTGGAAGGCGATGTTTTGGACACGAAAGCGCTGGAGTCGGCCATGGCCGGCCAGGATGTCGTGTATGCGAATCTCGCCGGTCAGTTGGAACAGCAGGCCCGGTGCATTGTGATTGCGATGAAGCAGACCGGCCTCAAGCGCCTGATCTTCATCAGCTCGATGGGAATTTATGACGAAATTCCGGGTGAACGTCATGGCAGCATTCTCGAACCCTATTGCAAGTCAGCCAGCATCATCGAGGCATCCGGTCTTGATTACACCATCCTGCGGCCCGCCTGGCTGAATGACCTAGACGAAATTAACTATGGGACGACCCGCAAAGGCGAGCCTTTCAAGAACGCCGCCGAAGTGGTCTCACGGAAGAGCGTGGCGGATCTCGTCGTCAAACTCGTGATGACGCCGGGGCTGGAGATTCATGGCAGTTTGGGCGTGCACAAGGAATCTTGAGGCATTCAGCCAACAGGTGTCAGAGCGCCCGACCAAATCATGAAAACCATAAACATCACCGAGAACGCCACAAGGCATCACGAAGAGCTTTTCCCGAATCACGAATCCAAATTGCAAAAGACAGACCCGGAGTTCATCACGCTGTTCGACAACTGGGCGTTCGACGAAGTCATCCGCCAGAGCAAATTGGACACGAAAACCAGAGTGATGATGATTCTGGCGTCAACTATCGCATCGCAGGCGCTTGGCGAATACAAGGTCATGGTCGGCGCAGCGCTCAACGTCGGTCTGACCCCGGTTGTCATCAAAGAGATTCTTTATCAGTCCGTGCCCTATATCGGTGTGGCGAAGGTTTTCGACTTTTTGCACGCGACCAACGCAGTCTTCCGTAAAAAGGGAATTGAACTGCCTTTGGAAGGCCAGGCCACCACCACGGCGGAAACTCGCTTCGATAAGGGAGTCGCGGCGCAGAAGGCAATATTCGGAAAAGCGATTGATAAGATGCGACAGCAGTCTCCCATGGACCAGTTGCACATCCAGGACTTTCTCGCCGCCAACTGCTTTGGCGACTATTACACTCGCAACGGAATCGATCTTAAAACGCGGGAGCTTCTGACATTTGCCATGTTGGTCTCGCTCGGAGGCTGCGAGCCACAGGTCAAAGGCCATGTGACCGGCAATCTTAAAATCGGCAACGACCGCGCGCGCCTGATTGACGTCGTCACCCAACTATTGCCATACATCGGCTATCCCCGCACTCTTAACGCGCTGCGGATAATCGACGAAGTTATCGCACCCACCGGGGGTAGCTGCGGGTAGGTGTGATTCGGCTGCTTTTGTATCAACCGGTTTGAAAGTTGTTGAACCTAAAAATTGCTCAATTTTGATTCCCAGAAGTTTGAAACCCATTTTTTCCGCATAGTCCATTTATAGTCCACCACTTCGCCCCATCACGGGATTATCACGGGAGACCATCCTTGACTTCGCCAGTTAATAATGATAAAGCGCCCGTAAATAAAGGCGATTTTGAGGCCTTTCGGGGCTACGGATCAGCAGGTTTCAGGTTCAACTCCTGATGGGTGCACGACCTTAAAGATCACATCCCTGAATTTTTTAATGTGAGTTTTACCCCGATGGCGAGCATCCGTGCCATCAACATTTAGGGGTTGTCCACGGCAACCCATGGGCGGCGGCGACCACTTGATTCGTTATTTTTCCGCCCATCACATTGATGCCCCCGACCAGCGCCGGTTGTCGCTGGCAAGCTTCGGCCAGACCGTAATCCGCCAGCAATTCGATGTAACGATTCGTGGCGTTGGTCAGCGCCTGGGTGGCGGTACGGGCATAGGCACCGGGCATGTTGGCCACGCAATAGTGCGTCACCCCTTCCTCGACAAAAACCGGATTTTCGTGTGTGGTGGGACGGGACGTGTCCGCGCAACCGCCCTGATCAATGGCGATGTCCACCAGCACGCTGCCCGGCCGCATGAGTTTCAGCAGCTCGCGACGAATCAACTTGGGGGCCTTGGCCCCCGGCACCAGCACCGCGCCAATCAGCAAATCCGTTTGCGGCAACATTTGCAGCAGATGGGATTCGTCAGAATAAAGCGTGTGCGCCGTGCTTAACGTGATATCGAGATAGCGCATCCGCTCAATGTCCACCTCCAGAATCGTCACGTCCGCACCGAGGCCGGTGGCCATGCGCGCCGCGTTGATACCCGCCGAGCCGCCGCCGAGCACCACGACCTTGCCCGGCAGCACGCCCGGCACGCCGCCGAGCAAGGTGCCGCTGCCGCCATAATGTTTGGCCAGAAAGTAGCCGCCGACCAGCACGCTCATGCGCCCGGCGATTTCACTCATCGGCTCGAGCAAGGGCAACCGCCGGTTCACCTCGACGGTTTCGTAGGCAATGCCCGTCACACCGGATTTAGCCAGCGCCTCGGTCAGCGTTTTATCGGCAGCAAGATGCAGAAAGGTGAACAGCATTTGCCCCGGTCGAAAAAGGGAAACCTCCGCCGGCTGCGGTTCTTTAACCTTCACGATTAATTCCGCCAGCTCAAACACGGCGGCATGGTCATCCACCAACGTTGCCCCGGCGCGCACATATTCTTCGTCGGCGAATCCGGAACCAATTCCAGCGCCACGCTCAACCAAAACTTTATGGCCGTGCTTGACCAGTTGATACGCCGCCGAAGGCAGCAACGCGACGCGATATTCTTGTTTTTTAATTTCTTTAGGAACGCCAATAATCATAGCTTCGTTAGATTGAAGATTCGCGCTTTAGGCGGCCAGGTCAAACGGTTTCACGCGGCCACAGTTTTTGCCCGCGCCAGCCACGCTGAATCCGCCAATTTCAGGAGCCGCTCGCCGGCGTCCGCAGCGCGATTGGAGCCCGGAAAGAGATTGCGTTTTTTCGAATGAAGCCGGCCAAAGCCGGCGCGATGATTTCCGGCGCAGAAGAGTCAGACTGTGCCGCGAGCGGCAAGCTTTCCAAAGGTTCGGCGCAGATATAAACATTGCCGGCAGCTGAACTTTTACTTTGATTCTGTGCGGCTTATCCCGTCACGGTTTTAGATCATACCTTTACCCTCAGATTTCGGCGGGTTGCCAATCCAAAACCTTCAACTGCACCGTCGTCCGGCCGTTGTATTCATTCAGTGACGGCGCGAAGGCCAGGTCGAACTGGCCGACCGGCAAAGAGCCTTCGCCCGCGTTCCACCAAACGGCCTCGTGGGTCACCGCGCCGTCCGTCACCCACATTTTGACATGCTGCTTTTTTGCGCCCATCCGTTGGAGCGGTTTCTTGTGCGCCAGCTTGCGCGCGCAAAATTGCAGCGCCGGATTCCCCTGCCCGGTCGGCTTCAGCTTTTCCAGTTCGGCCAACGAAGCCAAACTGATTTCATTCAAATCAACCTCCGCATCCAACCGCAGCGGCGGCTGAAAATCCGCCGGTTTCAAGCTCCGCTGGGCGAGACTATTCATGCGCTGGCGGAACAAATCAACTTTGTCCGGCGCAATCGTCAAGCCCGCCGCCATCGCGTGGCCGCCGTGCTTGATGAGCAAGTCATCGCATGCCCGCAACGCCGCCGCCAGATCAAAACCGGCGATGCTGCGGCCCGAACCACGCCATTCGCCGGCGTCGCCGCCGAGGATGATCGTCGGCCGGTAAAATTCTGACAATACGCGCGACGCCACTATACCTACGACGCCGATGTGCCAGAGCAACTGGCCCTCAACGATGACAAAATCCTTTTGCGCGTCAAACTTTGAGCGCACGACACCGGTGACTTCCTCGACAATCGATTTTTCGATTTTCTGGCGCTCGCGATTGCGCGCGTCGAGGTTTTGCGCCAGCGGCAGCGCTTCGGCCAAAGTTTCCGCGAGCAGCAGGCGCAACGATGCTTCCGCCGTTTCCAGCCGGCCGGAAGCATTCAGGCGGGGCGCCAGCTGAAAACCAACGTCCACCACGCCGATTTTTTCCGGCGACTGCGCCACTTGCTTTAGGGCCAGAATTCCAGGCCGCTGCGTGGCGTTTAATTTTTCGAGGCCGGCGGTGACGAGAATCCGGTTTTCACCGGAGAGCGGAACCAGATCCGCAATCGTGCCCAGCGCGACCAAATCCAGCAACGGTTTCAAATCAAACTCCGCTGCGCCGGGCAGACCGGTTTCACGACCGCGTTTGAGCAGCGCGTGCGCGAGTTTAAAGGCGAGGCCGACGGAGCACAGTTCGACGAAAGAAGTTGGAAGTTGGGAGTTAGGAGTCAGGAGTTGAGGATTGACGAGCGCCACCGCCGCCGGAGCGGGATTAGAAACTTGATGATGGTCAAGGACGATAACGTCCACGTTTATTTCGCGCAGCCAGGCAATGGTTTCCCCAGCGGTCGAGCCGCAGTCCACGGCGAGCAATAATTTCACCGGAAATTTCTTGAGGCAATTCTCCACGCCATCGCGGCTCAAGCCGTAACCTTCATCCATCCGGTTTGGCAAATAAGCGTCGGCCGACCAGCCTAGCTGGCGCAGGACTTCCAGCAGCAGAGCGGTCGAGGTCACGCCGTCCACGTCATAATCGCCGAAGATGACAAGCGGTTCTCGGCGTTTGTGGGCCTGCAGGAGCCGGTCGACGGCTGGGGCCATGTTCGGCAACAGAAACGGATCCGCGAGATTCTTGAGGCGCGGCGAGAGAAATTTTTCAATCGCGGGCGGTTCGCTCAAGCCGCGGTTGAGCAAACATTGCGCGAGCAGCGAAGAGATTTTGAGGGACGACGCGAGCCTTTCCGCAAGCAGCGGCTGTGGCGGGACAATCGTCCAGCGGAATTTCATATTGGTGATTGGATAAATCGTTGAATCGTTGAATCGGCGCGTTGGTTTTAACGATTTAACGGTTCACCATTTCGCTTCTCCCGCCGCGCGGCGGTGAGAGACAACGCAATGGCAATGGCCAGAATCGCGGCGACCATTAGCAGCGACGTGGCGGTCGGGATTTTGACCTGAAACCATTGCGGCGCGTGGCCGTGCGGGTCAACCAGCATTTTTGCGCCGATGAAAATCAGGACGACAGACAATCCGACCTTGAGATAACGAAACATCCCCAATGCGCCGGCCAACAAAAAATACAGCGAGCGCAGGCCGAGGATGGCAAACACATTCGAGGTGAAAACGATGAAGGCTTTTTGCGTGACAGCGAAAACGGCGGGCACGGAATCCACCGCGAAAATCAGGTCGGTGGTTTCCACCAGCAGCAGCACCAGCGCCAGCGGCGTGAGCGCCAGCGCGCCGTTCCAGCGGGTCAGGAATTTCTGTCCGTCCAGCGCGGTTGAAATCGGAAACAATTTTCGCGCAAAACGGACGACGGGGTTTTTCTCCGGCTCGACAGCTTCCGGTTTGGAAAAAAACATCTTGGCACCGGTGATGACAAGGAAGATGCCGAAGAGGTAAAGCACCCAGCTAAAATTTTGCACAAGCGCGGCGCCGACACCGATCATCGTCCCGCGCATGATGAGCGCGCCGAGAATGCCCCAGACCAGCACGCGGCGATGGAATTCCGCCGGCACTTGGAAAGCGGCAAAAATCAGGGCGATGACGAGGATGTTGTCGAGCGAGAGGGACAGTTCAATGAGGTAGCCGGTAACGAATTCCGCGGCTTCCTCGCGTCCGCGCAGGTGAACCAACAGGCCGGCAAACAGCATGGCCAGCGAAAACCAAATGGCGCTCCAGACCAGCGCCTCGCGGAAGGTGACGGCGCGCGGGCGGCGGTTTAAAGCGCCCATGTCCACCGCGATGCAGGCGAGGACAAAGACGATGAAACCGGCCCAGTGCCAAGGGGTGATCACGGTCATTTGCGATTTACAATTTACGATTTACGCGCGGACTGCAAATTCAATCGTAAACCGCCCCCGCAAATTCTTCAGACCTTTGCCGTCGGTGCGTTTTGCACGGTGACCTGGGACGCGCCGATGTTCGGGCGTTCGCCTTTGTGCCACCAGAGCACAATCACGCTGGCGATGTAGATGGACGAGTAGGTGCCGACGATGATGCCGACCAAAAAGGTGAACGCGAAGTCGTTGATCACGCCGCCGCCCCAGATGAACAACGACATCGTGGCGATGAACACTGTGCCGCTGGTGATGATCGTCCGGCTCAGGGTCTGGTTCAACGCCTGGTTGATAATGTCCTTGAACGAGCCGCGCACGCCCAGCTTCAGGTCTTCGCGGATGCGGTCGAAGATGACGATCTTGTCGTTGATAGAGAAACCGATGATGGTCAAAATCGCCGCGACGACGGTGGCGTTGAACTGGCGGCCGGAAACGGCATTGGCGATGCAGTAAGCGCCGATGGCAAACAGGACGTCATGCAGCACGGCAATGACGGCCGCCACGGCGAAGGAAAATTCGTAGCGGAAAGCGACATAAACCAGGATGCCGAACATCGCCAGCAGCGAAGCAATGATGCCCGACTGCAAAATTTCACTACCCAGCGTCGCGCCGACCTGCTGGCTGCCGATGGCGGCAAAATTCGCCGACGGAAATTTTTCCACCAGCACAGCCTTGACCTTGTCCGCCGAACCGCTGGACGTCGTCACGCGCAACGTTTCCACCGTTTCACCCTTTTCATATTGGATTTGCGCGTCCTTTTCGCCGATGGGAGCAAGCTGCGCGCGGATGTCCTTTTCATCCAGCTTCTGCCCCTGCACAAAGCTGAACGTGGTGCTGTCGCCGCCGAGGAAGTCCACGCCCAGCAATTTTTTGCCCTGCGTAAAACCAAAGCCGAGCGAAACGATCACAAACAGCCACGTCACAATAAACAGCGGCTTGGCAACGCCCATGAAATTCACCTTGCTGCTTTTGATGATGTGCAGCATGGGCAGCGATTGGATGAGGTTCCGGTCGGTCAGGAAATTGAAGATCAGCCGCGTCACGACCAGCGCGGTGAACAAACTCGCCGCCACGCCGATGGTGAGCGTCACACCGAAGCCCTTGATTTCGCCGGTGCCCATGAAAATGAGAATGATGGACGAGATGAGGGTGGTGACGTGCGAATCGAAAATGGTGCCGAACGCGCGGGCGTAGCCGGCGTCAATCGCGCCGCGCAGGGATTTGCCTTTCGCAAGTTCTTCGCGGATGCGCTCGTAAATCAGCACGTTCGCGTCCACCGCCATGCCGACGGTCAGCACGCCGCCCGCGATGCCGGGCAATGTGAAGGTGGTGCCCACCGAGCACATCACCCCGAGCAGGATGATGAGGTTGGTGACCAGCGCGATGTTTGCCGCGAGACCGGCCAGAAAATAGTAGCCCAGCATGAAGATGGATACAAAGGCGACGCCGTAAATCGAGGCTTTGATGCCGCTGCGGATGGAATCCTTGCCCAGCGTGGCGCCGACGTCGCTGGTATAAACAATGTGCAACGGCGCCTTCAGTGGATTCTGGAGGACGTTGGCGAGTTCCATCGCCTGTTCGTAGGTGTAATTGCCGGTGATCTCACCACTGCCGGTTTCAATCGGGCTTTGAATGGTCGGGGCGGAATACAATTCACCGTCGAGCACAATGGCCAGCTGGCGTTTTAGATTTTCCCGCGTGGTTTCGCCGAAGCGGGTCGCGCCTTCGTCCGTCAGCCGGAATTCAATGGCCAGACCGGAGGTGCCGCGAGAAACCATCGCGCTTTTCACAATGTCGCCGGACAAGCCGTTTTCCGATTTCCGGCTGACGACGTAGGCCTCCAACCGCGAGGTGCCGTTGGCCTGCTGCTCGACGTGTTTGAGCACTTCGTAGTTCGGCGGCACGGGCTCCAGCACTTCGCCGGTGGTGGGATTCACAATCTCAGCGCTATTTTCATGGACCAGGCGGAATTCCAAAAACGCCTTCTTGGTGATTTGTTCGCGGGCGCTGTCCTTGTCCGACTGCGACAGGCCGGGAAGCTGGATCAAAATCTGGTTGCCGCCGGCAGATTGAATCACCGGCTCGGCCACGCCAAAGCGGTCAATGCGCTTGCGCAGCACCTCGATGGCCTGCGAGAGCGCCGCGCTCTCCACTTCGGCCTTGGGCTGAATGCTGTTCGTATCCGTCGAGAACAAAACATTGGTGTCCATCTCGACAATGAATTCCGTGCCGCCTTGCAAATCGAGGCCGAGCTTGATCTTGCCCGAGGCATCGCGCTGGAGGCGGTTCAAAATGTAGGTGTTGGGGTGAATCTGGTTTTTCGCGTTGGCGATGAACGGAAAGTATTTCTGGATGTCGTTCGTGCCGATGGCCGTTTGCAGCGCGGCAAATTCATTGTTCGTCCCGGCCTGCTGCAACGCGGCGGTCCGGGCCACGAGATTTGTAAATGTCGCATCCGGGTTCACAGCCCGGCGGGAAAATTCTTTCACCAGATCCCGCGATGTCGGCGGATAAACCTCCAGCAGCGCCCAGGCAATGATGACGAGGACGAGGATGAAACGACCCAAATTGTTGTTCTTGTTCATGGCAAATCAGGCGGCGACCGAAGCGCTATCGTCGGCAACGATTTCGGTGACGGACGCCTTAGTAACTTCAAACTTGGCATCGGCGGAGCGCAGTGAAACCGTCTTGTCTTTGACCGAGATGACGGTGCCAATGATGCCAGCGGCGGTCACAACCTTGTCGCCAGCCTTGAGGGCGGCGATCAATTTCGCCTGCTGCTTGGCGCGCTGCTGCTGGGGGCGGATAAGGATGAAATAGAAGACGATGACGAGCAAAATCATCGGCGCGAACTGAAACAAAGGATTTTGCGGCTGGCCACTGGCCGGGGCGGCGGCATCCGCCAGCATTCCGCTAAAAGAGTTCATGTGCATAATTAGAAAAACGGTCGGACAGTTTAGGCAGGCCACGGCCGAAGGCAAGATTTATTGCCCGCCAAAAATGGAAGTACTGGGGCAAACCGGCGAACCGGCGGCAAACCAGGCAATTTCCCAATTTTCCTCTTGTAACCACAACTGGGGACAAGCCAAACACCCGAACTGTGTTATGCTGACATCGTTGTTGGACGTCAAAGTGCAGTTGAACGTGTGCAAAACTTAAACTGTGGCGGGCGTCAAAAGTTTCAGAGCGCCAGTTCTCATTGAGGCCGGAGTAGTGTCCGGCCTCTTTTTTTTTTGCCGGTAGGAGTATTATCAGCGATTTCATTGGTTTTTTCAAGGGTTTGCTCATTCAACTTGCGGTAAATCGGGCCAACTGGAACCTGCTCGCCGGCTAGTTTTACTGGCAGTTTACCGGCAGCCGAAACCACTGAACCCGCCGGCGGCCGGGACAATACGAAATCATCCTCGCGGTTCAGCCTCATCATGGTCCTCAATTTAGCTTTTTGCTTTTGATTTTGAGCATGAAGCTGACGAGGAGCGGGAGAACGGCAGCAAGCAATTCGCCGTTGGCATTTTGCCGACCGCCTGCTAATTTTCGCGCCCATGCCCGACCCGGCCAGCGCAACTCCAGCACCTTCCAAGACGCAGGTTTTTCTGCGCCGGCTGGGATCCACGATCCTCCTGTGGACGGCCATACTCACGGCCATGTTCTCCGGCAACCACCTCATTTCCGACGGTGTGTTTGTGCTGCTCGTGGCGTTCCTGGCGCTGGCGGGCTTGGTGGAGTTTTACGGGCTAGCGCAAAAACGCGGGCTGGCGTGCTTCAAAATCACCGGCGTCATCGGCGGGGTGCTGCTGATGGTCGGCACGTTTCTGAACGTCACCGGCCACCTCGGCACCGCCAACGGTTCGCCAGCCCGGGTGAACGATTTTGAAACCGGTTTCCTGATCCTGTTCGTCCTCGGTCTGTGCCTGCGACTGCTTTTCGCCAAAGTAAGTCCTGACGGCCTGACGGCCATCGCCGTGACGCTGCTGGGCCTGATGTATGTGCCGTGGCTGCTGAACTTCATCCAGAAAATCAATTTTTTTCCCGGCGTCGAGGGCAAATACTTCCTGCTCTATTTCATCCTGCTGACGAAGTTCAGCGACATGGGCGCCTATGTCGTCGGCTCGCTCATCGGCAAACACAAAATGATCCCGCGCATCAGCCCCGGCAAAACGTGGGAAGGTTTCGGCGGCGCGATTGTCATCTCGACCGGCGCGAGCCTGGCTTTTGTCCATTGCTTCGGCAGCCACCTGAAGGGCATGAATGTAAATCACGCCATTATTCTGGGCGTCATCTTAAGTACTACAGCAGTGATCGGCGATTTGATCGAGTCGTTGTTCAAGCGCGAATGCGGCGCGAAAGATTCCGGCAGCATCCTGCCCGGCATCGGCGGCATCCTGGATTTGCTCGACAGCCTGTTGTTCAACGCGCCAATCATGTATTTGTATCTGCGCCATGTGCTCGTCCCCTGATTTTTAGGCAATTTATTTATGAGCAAAGCAGTTCTCCTGGTCAATCTCGGTTCACCGGACTCACCGGCGGTGCCGGAGGTGCGCCGGTATTTGAATGAATTTCTGATGGACGGCCGCGTGATTGACACGCCGTGGCTGGTGCGGCGATTCATTGTCGGCATCATTTTAATCAACCGGCCCAAGGAGTCCGCGCACGCCTATGAAAAAGTCTGGACGAAGGAAGGCTCGCCGCTGGTCGTCACCAGCCGGCACGTTCAAGCCTTGCTGCAACAGCGCATCCGCGTGCCGGTGGAGCTAGCCATGCGCTACCAACATCCGTCCATCGAATCCGCCGTGAAAGCGCTGGCGGCAAAAGGCGCGACGGAGGTACTGCTCATCCCGCTGTTTCCGCATTACGCGATGTCCAGCTATGAAACGGCGGTGGTGCGCGTGCAGGAAGTGGTCGCGCAGCTGGCGCCGCAGATGAAGCTGACGGTGCAGCCGCCGTATTTTGACCAGCCGGATTACATCGCGGCGCTGGTGGCGAGCGCAACGGATTATCTGGAAAAAGATTTTGACCATCTGCTGTTCAGCTTTCACGGCATCCCGGAGCGGCACATCAAAAAATCCGATCCGACCGGCGGCAATTGCCTGGCCACGCCAAACTGCTGTGAGACGCCAAGTCCGGCGCACGCGACATGCTACCGGGCGCAGTGTTTCAAGACGGCAGCGCAGTTCATCGAAAAGGCCGGCGTGCCGGCGGGGAAATGGTCGGTATCCTTCCAGTCGCGGCTGGGCAAAGATCCGTGGCTGAAACCCTACACGGATTACGAACTGCCCCGACTCGCGACGGAGGGGAAAAAGAAAATGCTCGTGATCTGTCCGGCATTCGTGGCCGACTGCCTGGAGACGATTGAAGAAATCGGCATGCGCGGCTGCGAACAATTCATGGCCGGCAACGGCCAGGAATTCACGCGGATTCCGTGCATGAACGAGCATCCGGCCTGGATTGAGGCGCTGGAGAAGATGACTGAAAAATTCCTGGCCGGGCGCGCTTAAGTCTTTTCGCGGCCGCTGTGCCTGAACTTGAGCTTGACGGTGTCAGCGAGCATACCCAAGAAACCTTTTTTCTTCTGCTCCTGGACGACTTCGATGCGCTCGCATTTGTGGCTACAGACGCGGCAGAGGTAAAGGGGCTGGCCGCCCTGACGCTTCATCACATGAACGCAAGCGTTGCACATGACCTCGGCACAGTGCGTGCATTTGAAGGTGACCTTCCGGTCGGGATGCCGGACACAATAAAGTTCGCCGTTTTCCTGAATGGCCTTGGGCGGGAGAATCACCGCCGGCTGGACGTGCGGGATGGCGATGGTGGCGTCAATGGATTCGACGAACAACTCCACGTCGCCCAGTTTTAATTCCTGGCCGGGCCGGAGCCACGCTTCCTTGACCGGCTCGCCGTTGAGAAAAGTGCCGTTGGTGGAATTGCAGTCGCGCAGGTAAACGCCATCACTGGTCAGCGACAGTTCGCAGTGCAGCGATGAGACGGTGTGATGGTTCACGTGCTGTTCGCAGTCGGGGTTGCGCCCGACGTGGTTGACGCCCAGATGCAGTTCGAGCGCCTGGATTCCCAGTCCTTCGGTTTTGATGAGCAATCTGGCCATAAAATCCCTTCGCTTTATTATTTGCAGAAAATTGCGCCGGCCGCCGCCGCATGTCCAGAGGAAAATGCGCCGTCAACCGGCCGTTCAAGGCAGCGGATTGTGGGCGAAGGCAAATTCCGCGACGATTTTTCCACCAACGAGATGCTCCTGAATGATGCGCTCCAAAACTGCCGGCGTGCAACTGTGGTCATAGATGTTTCGATGTTGTGATATTTCTTATTGTTCCAAATCATGGGGTTACGAGAAAGGAACGAATGCAAATTCCTCCACGATTTTGCCTCCAATCAAATGTTCTTGAATAATACGCTCCAGCGTGGCCGGTC
>Ga0302192_10001019_pt1 | contig 17400 bp, 13 predicted proteins | sample II_Bog_E3_2_FD_200230 | JGI IMG/M metagenome (GOLD analysis project Ga0302192, IMG submission 200230) | Peat permafrost microbial communities from Stordalen Mire near Abisko, Sweden - II_Bog_E3_2 | ecosystem: Environmental > Terrestrial > Soil > Wetlands > Peat | place: Sweden: Abisko...
CGAACCGCCGGATGCGGACCCGCTTGTCCGGTGGTGTGGGAGGGGAGGAGAGGTGACTCTCCCCCCTATCCCGATTAATTTCCCGGGTCGATTCGCAAAGGATCGGCGGTGCCGAGGCAGTGCCTCCGTTCAAAACCCTCGGAGAGGTCGAGGTGTGCCCAGGGAGCGCAGATTCAGCGTAGCCCGAAATTGAGCCCACTATCGTTGATCAGCGGCAACAACAACCTCAAGAACCAGGAGTAGACCAATGAAACCTTCAATGATCCGCTTTATATCTGCTTTCATGCTCGGCATCGTTTTGCTAGCAGGCTGCACCTCTCGGGGTTCAGAGTTCCTCGGCACTTGGACTAATATGCGGAATCCGAATGACTCTTTTGAGATCGTGCGAAACGGTAATCAATACCTGATCGTGAGCAAAGGCAACAAGGTCGGTGCAACCTATGAGAAGGGAATGCTTGAGGTCAAAGGCTTCCTTGGAACTACCGACCTTACCTATGACCAAAAAGCCGGTACGATCTCAACGCCGGGGTTCCTCGGACAGATGGAGTACAGGAGGGAAAAGTAGCCGAAGGAACATCAAGCCCTTCCCCGCACTCGAGAAATTTGCGCGTTCTATGTCTTTGAAATCGAACCAAACAACCCTTCGTGTTTGCTGCTTCATGCTGCACATGACCGCATCCGGGCGCACCCGTGCCAAGTAGAAGGTTTTGGTCCCGAATCTTCCACCTGCGCCTCATCTATGTTCTACCTGCGCCCCGCAGCGGTGTACGCGGGTGTCATCGAAGAGGGCTCGCGGAAGCGCTTTGGATGGCACAACCTCCGCCACTCTCTGGCGACGTTCCTGGCTGGCCGAGTTGACCCTGCCATCACAATGAAGATCCTTCGTCATCGGAGACTTTCTACAACGATGGAGATTTACACTCACCGGTCCCAGGACAAGCAACTGAGCGCGCAGGGGATGTTTATCGCGGAAATCAAGGTAGCCGATGGCAAGCCGCGGCCGCGCAGCAGAATGATGGCTCCTTCGAGCCAAAAGGGCAAGAAGGGGTAGCCGCCAGTATTTGCAACCGGGGTGACGTACTGCAGGCTTCCGCGCAGTGCGTCATCTCGATACGAGAGGCAAGGAGACAGAATGGACCAAGGAGATCAGCAGGAAAGATTTGTGGATGCGGATGCGATCGCCCGATCTTTGGGTGAGACCCGTCGTTACGTTTTGTACCTGGCACGGACCGGCGTCATCCGTTCATACGCGATGGGCGGCCGGGAGCGAATCAAACGGAAGTTCCTCCTCTCTGAAGTGAGGAGTGACTTGGTAGGTCGCAAGCGCAAGATCCGTCGCAAGCGTAATGAGACCTCGACAAAGGCCCAGGCGAGTAAGGCGCGCAAAAACCAACCAGCGCTAAGGTAAAAACGCATCGCTGATTTTCGGTGATCAGTCACAAGAACCTTGGAGGGCACTCATGGACCGTAATCGCCTGCTCAATATCGTTATGTTTCTTTCGATATGTTCAGATTTTCTCAAATTCATCGACCGCAATTACAGACTCGATGGGGTGCTGGCCAGAGACTATGTTGAGACGTTCTTTGAGACCCGTTACGACTTCAAACCTAAGTCTGGCGTCCCACTGCCCTTTGTTCAAGCTGAAACCCGATTGGCGATGCTTGCACTGACGTTTTGCTTTGCATGCACGATATCCGAGAAACGCTGGTGCGATGCTGGCTTCGCCATCGACGATCGTTACAGGCTCTCAATACCGGAATCCGAGCTGACAGTTGATCGCCCATGCATCAAGACAGTACTTCGGACGATCTGGTCAGCGTGCCAGCATTCCGCGGACTATGCCGATGAGCCGCTCTTTCAGACTGCGATCGTGTTTTACGAGGGTACTGTAACCTTCAATGCGCGCACTGGACAAGTTCATTTCGCAACTACAGGTGGCTTTGAGCTGTTTCTCGACGACTATGTGCGTGCCCTTCAAAAAATCGCCGTACAGGAACTCAAGGAGAGTGCCTGTTAGGATGATACCTAACAGCACATCGCTTGATTATTTCGCGGCCAAGGAGCCCAGATTCCACCGCACGAATGGCCCATCTGAAGGGTAAGCGAGGCCGCATGATGCCCATTGTGGCGACGCCAGTCAAATTCATATCACAAGCCCCTTATGAGATGATTTCGTCTGCGGGGAAACCTTCAGAATGGGTCGATTCAAAGAGGGCTTATTCGACCAACTCGTGACCCGGTCGGTTCGCGACTTCCTAGATCAGGGAGCCGGCCAGAACCTGAAATCACTCATCGAAGACCTCGAGGAAACCGACAGCCCCGAGTACCTTGCACGTCACCTTGCCCGCCAGATTAAAGATGCCCTGCGCGGTTTGCCGGCAGAGGACCGAAAGAGCCGCCAAATTGAGCTGGCGAATGCCTTTTTGGAATTTGTGCGCGAACGCGCCGACTCGCCCGATTTAGATGCCGTAGACCATGCCGGCCAGGTTCTTCGTGCGATCTATTCCGGAGCCACGGCGCCGATCGGTCCCACGACGCCATTGAGCGCCACGAATCTGCTCATGAACGCGGTCGGTGAACCACGGCTCGGGTTTGAGCTCGAGCGTGAAATGGCAACCGCCGACCAGGTATTCATGGTCGTGAGCTTCATTCAATGGCGGGGTTGGCAGCGCCTCAAAGATGTGTTCTTAACGTTGGCGGATCGAAATGCCCCGGTCAAAATCCTTACGACGACGTACATCGGCGCCACGGACCTGAACGCCATCCTGGAACTATCTCGATTGCCGAACGTCCAATTGCGCATTTCATTGGACGGTCGGAGGCGACGCCTCCACGCAAAGGCGTGGCTTTTCCAACGAGACAATGGCTTCAGCAGCGTGTACGTCGGGTCGGCGAATTTGTCTGGCCCGGCACTTGAGGATGGCATCGAGTGGACAGTCAAGCTAAGCGAAGTTGAAGCGCCGCAGATTGTCGATCGCTTTCGCGGCGCATTCGATTCACTCTGGTGCGATGAAGAGTTTGAGGAATTTAGATCGGACGATGAGGAAATGCACCAGCGGGTCCGCCGTGCATTGGAGTATGCGCGCCGTTCCCCTGGTCAGCGTGATTCCGGGCCGCCAATATTCTTTGACCTGAAACCTCACCCATATCAGCAAGCGACCCTCGATCAGTTGGAGTCAGAACGCGTCGACCGAGAGAGCTTCCGAAATCTTGTAGTTGCACCGACCGGTACAGGAAAGACCTTGGTTGCGGCCTTCGATTATGATCGCCAGCCTCATACAGGATCTCGCCCTCGATTGCTCTTCCTTGCTCATAGGGAAGAACTCCTGCAACAAGCGCGCCAGCGCTTTCGCCATGTGCTGCGCAACGAATCGTTCGGCGAAATACTCGCGGGGGGTGAGGAACCGACCGGCTTCCAATACCTATTCTCGACGATACAGAGCTTCCGAACTCGAGACCTATTGAGTTGCCAAGGGGCGGATTATTGGGAGTACGTGGTTCTAGATGAAGCCCACCACGCGCCAGCAGACAGCTACCGCGAGATCGTTTCGGCGTTGCAGCCAAGGATTCTTCTTGGACTGACCGCCACGCCGGAGCGCATGGACGGTGAGAGTATCCTGCCATGGTTCAACAATCGGATCGCAGACGAAATGCGGCTATGGCATGCGATGGAACGCCAGTACCTCGTGCCGTTCGACTATTACGGCATTCACGACGGCGTGGACCTCTCCCAGTTGTCCTGGAGCCGCGGCGCGTACGCGATTGGCGAACTTGAGCAGCGCTATCTTGGCAACACGCGCCGCGCGAACCTCGTGGCGAGCGAGTTCTGCAGTATCTACGGTGATTGGCGCCTTGCGCGTGCGTTAGGGTTCTGCGTCAGTATTGCGCATGCAGAGTTCATGGCTGATAGTTTCAATCGGGCTGGCATTCCAGCCCTGGCGCTTACGAGTCGAAGCGCATCTCAGGACCGCAGTGAGGCTACGCGACGGCTGCGCGACAGAAGCGTCAATATCGTTTTCACGGTAGATCTTTTCAACGAGGGCGTCGATATCCCCGAAGCCGATTGCATCCTCCTTCTTCGCCCCACTGAAAGTTCGACTGTGTTCCTGCAGCAACTTGGGCGCGGACTGCGGTTGGATACAGGCAAGACAACGTGCCTTGTTCTGGACTTCATCGGCAATCAGCGAAGAGAATTCCGTTTTGATCAGCGCTTCTTGGCGCTGTTCGGCGGCACGAGGCAGCAAATCATCCGGGAAATCGAGACCGGAATCACGAGGCTGCCCGGTAACTGCTATTTCAGGCTCGATAAGGAATCGCGGAAAGTCGTACTCCAAAATCTTCAAGCGCGACTCCAGGCAAATCGCGTGAGAATGGCTGCTGAGGTTAGGAGCCTTGCAGAACAACTTGGACGTACACCGCAGCTCGCCGAATTCTTAGCCGAGAGCAGATACGATCTGGCCGACGTCTACAAGCAGTCGATAGGAGGTTGGTTCGCGCTCCTCAGAGAAGCCAGCTTTTCTGACGAGGTTCCGACAGAGGCTGACCTCATCCTGCTGAAGCGTTTTCAGCTCCTGTTGCACATTGATTCCGTTTCTCGGCTACGACTCTATCTGGATCAGATCAATCAAAGCGCATCCGGACTCGAGAATTTGCCAGTCTTGCAGAAACGAACCATCCAAATGCTTACCTTCCGACTGCTTCAAGCAAGCGCCCGGGAAGAGGGCGCAGACTGGGCGGCTGGGATGAAATTGCTTCAAGAAGGCCCAATAGTGCGGAATGAGTTCGAGCAGCTGGTTCTTAGTCTGCTTGATCGAGTGCGGATGCACTCAGATGAACAGCCAATGCTAACGGACTGCCCGTTGTTTCTCCACCGCCAATATACGCGAGATGAAGTTCTTGTAGGGCTGGGATTGCCAGGCATGGTTGGTGCGCGCCACACACAGACTGGTCGCTTCTGGATTGAGCAGTCGAATTTGGAAGTGCTATTCGTTACTTTGGACAAATCCGACAAATCGTTCTCTCCGACCACGCGCTACGAGGATTTCGCCGTCAGTCCGACCCGGTTCCATTGGCAATCCCAAAGCACGACCGGAGAGAATTCCCCGACGGGTCGACGGTATGTCGAACAAAGCCTAAATGGATGTACGATCATGCTGTTCGTGAGGTCGACCAATAATGATGCCTTTGTGTTTTTAGGCCCCGTTCGCTATGTTTCCCATTCCGGAAGTCGCCCGATGAGCATTTACTGGGATCTGGTTCATCCAATGCCGGCATGGTTTTTCGAAATCTGCGCTTCATTGCGTGCAGCTTGATAAAGTGTGCCTGTCATTTCAGACAGTTCCGGCGCGAGGGTGGACTCGAGTGGGTGTGATAGACATGCTAGCCTGTCAAGGTAAGTAAAATGAAATGCCTGCTTCCGCAACACCTGAATCCGCGTAGGTTTAGAGCCCTTGATGTCTACTCGGACGAGTACGACAACTGGTATTCCATTTCCGGCGGCAGGCACGATTTCATAATCGACAACGAGATCCCGTTCCGACTTTGGTTCGCCGAAGGGATAAACGGTGAAGACGTTGAGGAACGACTGCGCATTATCCAAATTCTTCGGGTGGCAGCAGCGATCTACAGACGATGCGGAATCTGGCCGGAACTCAGAACCGATTGGAACGATATGTGTCCGGGTGCGGTCCTGAGGCTGGATATTTCTGCTTTGATCGAGAGTCCCAACTCAGAGTTGCCGGAGATTTTAAGTCAAGTCTCTGCACGACTAGATTTGTGCCTTGAATCCAAAGTTCCGTTTGGTCAGGCGGAAAACCATTACCGTGACGAGTTAGCCGGTCTATCTGCTTTCAATCCGGCTTTGGGGGTAATGCAATCCCAATTCGATGCCCAGCCTGTTCGCACGCTGTCTGTTAGCACAAAAGCAAGGCGGCTGAAGTACCTGAGTGCTCTGGCAGGAATTGCTACCCAAGTAAACGAACCTAAACTTCTAAATTCAGAATTGTCGAAATGGGCAACTGCGCACCGGGAGGAGCTCCTAAGTTATCAAGATCCGAAGGGCATCATAGACGAGAGTGCGGGACCTATCTCCGCGAAGCCTTATCTGGACTTAGCACGGTTCCTTTCGATTGTTGTACCGGTGGGGCGAGGACTTGTCCTGTCGAATACTGGTGCAGCCCTAATCCTTCTTTTGGGCTCATCTGGCGACTTCTCGCTAAGCTTGCATGAGCAGTTGTTCTTTTTGTTCGAGTTGCTCGAGCATGATCGAGACATCATTGGCCCATTGCTTCGAACTTTGAATTCATTTGGAAGCAAAACGAAAAGAGAGTTACGAAAGGCGTTTCCTGAAATTTATAAAACACATCTTGAGGTCCTACTGGGAATTACGGGCACCGCCCACTCACGACGAGTTGTCGAGGATGCAATCGAGCGGACAAATAACTGGAGAAACGCCGAATCCTACATGGAGCACATAGTAGACCCAAGGGTTTCGTGGCTGGTCGATCTAGGCATCTGCGATCTCTCGAAAGACCAAGTCTCACTGACTGAAGATGGTCGCAACCTGGCTCGATCTCTTCAATACATCGAGGATTCGGGAATGTTCATCTTAACCGCGGATTACCTAAGGAGGCGATTCTTCAAAAGAATAGCTCCCTGGTTGAAGAAGGTCGACACTGCAAGTCCACCAAATCGCCAGATCGTTATTGAGTGGATGATAGAGTGTATCGAGACAGTGCGGAAAGCCACCAAATCCCTGGCATCTGATAGGATTGTGGCCTCAACATTCTTTCATTACACTGCAATCACATTCTATGTAAAGCACAGAATTCCTGTGGAGCACTGGGAACTCCAGACTTTCCTGCAGCGCGCTGAAAACGCTAAGGAACTTGGATGGGAGTTGAGGTGGTCCGCGTCACAAGGGGACGGTTACCTGCAGAGGATTTCAATCACACACTGAGGATCATTGTGGACTATTCGAAGCTCAATCTCAAAGATAATCCGTTTATGGCTACGCCGGGGAATGGCAACCAAGTCTGGTGTGGAATGGTTGAGCTGAAGCACCAACTCGAGCAGAGAATTGAAACTTCGTTGAAGACTTCTCCTTCTGCCCTCATCATTAATTGGGGTCACTATGGAAGCGGAAAGACTCACGCCGCTCGATTCTTTACTGATGAAGCAAATCTCAATGCACTAGCCAACAAGGCGAATGCTGTGACGGCGCCCCTCGCTTTCTACGTCAGCTTCCCCCGAGTCGACCGCGGTGCAGCTAGCAATCTCACGTCAATGATTCTGGGAAAATTCGGGATGTCGGGATTGTCTGACATGATCCAGAAAACAAAGGCGGGAATGGATCAAGTCGATACCGAGCTATTTCCAAAGCTTCTCAACCAGTTCTGCCAAGATTCTGAATTGCAGAAGATTTTCTCCAGGTTGGTAGATGCCAATCAGCAGTACGTCGACGCGCTTGGCAGGATATTGTTTTCGAATGCCTCTGCCGGGGACCTCAAAGAGCTACAGCTTTCGCGCAAGCCAGATTCATTGTCCGATCAATGTCGAATCGTAACGACCGTCTTCAACTTGCTGACATTCCGGTCCGAGCTGATCCCCCCTAGGTACTCGACCATTTTTCTCTGGATAGATGAGTTTGAAGACATTGGGTCACTTGCAGCGAGAGAGCAAGATGCACTAGCTGCCTACCTACGTAATCTATTGGACTGGAGTCCTCGTTTTCTCACGATACTGCTCAACTTTACGCTAAGTCCCATTCAACAGGTCAAAGACCTGTCGATCTACTTGGGAAACGCTGTTTCCAGCAGAATCCGGCAGCGGATCGAGTTTTCGGAGCCCAACTCGGCGCAGATCAAAGACTACATTCAAGACATGCTAGGAGAGACAGGGGTAAGAATCTCAACGAATGTTGCCGCTGAGTCTCCTTATCATCCTTTCGACTCACAAGCCATCGACTTGATCGCCGGATCAGTTGATCCCCGTACTCCGCGAACAATCAATGATGTGTGCACTTATTTTTTGGATCTTGCTGCCGGTACAGACGGTCAGAATGAGATCAATGCGCAGTTTGTCAAGGATCATGCGGCCGAACTGGGAATTGAAATCAAGGGGTAACGATGCAGGCTTGCGTAATTGACAGTTGTTCATTCTTGCATAGCTTTCATATCCAAGTAGGAGATTTCAGCTTCAGTGACCTAATGAAGGATTTCTTCGAAGTCGTTATGCACAAGAAAGTCGCGGATGAGGTCGACTCTGTTTTACCTCGAGCATACCCGAAGTGGAAGGCGAAGGGGCTCGTGACGGAAGAGATGAGTGAGGTCCGCAGATGGCATTCAGAGTGGCGGGTCGACAGGATTCAAGATTCCGATTTCGAGGGCTCGACCCTACTCAAATATGAGAAGGTAACGCATCTCGATGCTGGAGAAAAGGGATGCATGCAACTTGCTCGCGATATTAGCCATAGTCGCCACGAGTTCGTTTTGTTCTTCACCGATGACTATGAAGCGGGCGAAACTGCGAGAAGAATCTTCGACAAATACCAGCTTGGGTATGTTGTCCGAAGTGCCGATTTGATCATATTCTTTGGTCTGCAATTTCAGATGAGCAAACGCGAAATCCATCAGGCACTGAGGGATCTCCTTGCTTTCTATATTGATGAGTTCGAGGTGGTGAGACGGGAACTGGAAGAATCATTGCCAGGTCGCTCAACAATTATAGTATCCATGCTCGATCGCACTGAGTTTGAAGATGCGTTAAAGGCCTTACGAGGAATGAGGCTCCCGTCTAAATCATGTGAGCATCTCGAGAAGCGAATAGCGACACTGAGAAACCTAACTGAGGATGGAATTGTTGCTCATATTCGAAGTCGACTAAACTCCCTGAGTGACCAAGTGGTCTCAGGCTGACCATGAATTAGCTCATTTGTGGCAAGCAAGGCACACCTTTGCCTGCCCATAGAGATCATCAATATCGAGCGGTTCGCAGTCGGACCGGAGCGGATTAGGCTTGGTTTTGGAACGTAATCGAGTTAGGCGTCTCAGGTGATCGGCTCGAATTTCCTCAACGCGATCCGGTGTGCTGAGTTGCACCAAGGATTCCCCTTGACTCCAAGTGAAAGGGGAGCCGTGCTCGACCGCGGTCTTTTCGTAAGACTTGGCCTCTTCGAACGCCTCGGGATGTTGTTCCATAAGGCGCACCCATTCGATCTTTTGCTGAAAGAAACAGAAGGTGCAGCCACTCCGGCTTCGCCAAGAATAGTATTTTGGTAGGCCGAGGCCGGCGGCATCGAGCAGTTCGAGCACTCCAGCCTTGTCGATGCCAGCATCTTTGAATGGCAGCTTGACGATCAGTCGATCATGCTTAGAGCTGTAACCTTCCCGATATTCTTCATCGGAGCGAATCGCCACGTAGCTGTAGATGGTCGTCCCCCCCTCAAGCATCGGCTTGAGCCAGGACTCAAACGGCCGTAGCTTGAGCATACGTGTGCACCAGCGGGTTTGCGGTGAGGGAAGGAATTCGTTGTATTGTTTTAGCCAGAAGTCGAAATTGCGATCAGGATTCAGTCGCAATATAGGCTTGCCCAGAAATCCTTCGAGCTTCCCAAGATACTCATAGACTTCAGGGAGCTCTTTTCCCGTGTCGGTGAAAAAATATTCGATGTTGAGCTCAGGATGGCGTTGGCGCATATGCACTGCGAGGGCCGCGCTATCGCGTCCACCGGACAGTCCCAAGACATGCTTCTCATCTACCATCAGGATATTGCTCTTTTCTTGCGCTCATCTGCGTCTGAGAATCCGTTTTGAATGTAGCGCACGCTCAATTCCGCCAGGGCCGCCAAGATAAGGCTCCGCCGTTTCGTATCAGACTCATTTAAAGCCGCGCTAACACGCGTGACGAGGCCATCGATTGCAATCCGATCGCTCTCGGCAACAGCGAACTCTTCCACAACCGGTGCAGGGCGGCCCTTCATTCCGATAAGCACCGCGATCGCTTGTCGCTTATCCGGCCGGCCTTTGACACGGGCGAAAGTCTCTGCTCTTAGAAACCTTTGTGCCATCTCTGCAATATCGACGGCTGCCCGATCGAGATCGAGATCAATCCAAGCCCGAGGTGGCTTGCTGACGGCCAGGCTCGCAATTCCTTCGAAAGCGCCCTCGCTTCCGTCATATTGCGAGACCCGGCCAATGAAGGCTTCTAAGTGGAAATCTCCCGCGAGCTGCCGAATATTCCCGGCTCGAGCTCGAAGATCGGCAAGTGCTTGTGGAGATCCGTTAGGAACCTGAAGTTCGGCCAACATCATTTGCTCCATACGTCTGAGCATTGATGGATATGCTTGGACAAGTTCATCTAATCCTTCACCAACCCCCCCGATGACCTTCTGCAGATCGTCGTTTTTGGCCAAGCTAACATTTCCTCCCAGCATTGTGGGAATATCGTCGAACAGGAACTTGTTAGGATCGCGCGCACGCTTGAATAGATCCCGTACGCGGTGCGCGTTGGAAGATAATTGCGTAGTGCGTTTCGTCCACTCCGGCAGTTGTTCGTAGATCCCAACCAACCCTCGCGCAACATCTATCGGTTCAAGGTGGACCAGAGCATTCCCGCAATCAAGCTTTCGCACTATTTCCGCCATACCGGAAAGCAGTTTTCTTGCCACGTCTGAGAGGTCCATCCATCGTAACTGAATGATCGTTGGATCTTTTGCCAAGTACTCGACATCCACGTCATCGAATCGCGCACGAAACATGCCCTCACGATAAATCGCCAATTTGTCGCGCTGTGAAAGTATGAAAGCAACAGCGAGTATGGGCATGAGGCCTTCTTTAACTCCGAATGGGCGCGCACGCCAAATGTCATAGATCTCAGACAAAGAAACTGTACGAGTCGAATGCTCCTTGATATGGCTCACTGCGGTATCCCAGATTGGCGAGAGCCGGCAGAGATCATCGTCCGACGTCGAAGGAGCTACGAATTTCCACACGCCCCGCTTTCGCACATAGAGGCCGGGAGATTCCAAAATTGATGAAAGCAAGCCTCCTTCCGCAGGAAACCCCTCGATACCTAGGCGCTCTTCACCTTCTTTCATTACCATTCGCCGAAGCAATTCGTTCTGCGCGGCAATTGCACTACCTGAAGGCTTCTGCCGATTGAGAAGCTCATTGTGCAGTTGAGGGCTTTGGCTGAACCGTTTCTCGGCGAGTTCGGATGCAAGACTGTTCAGGTCTGCGCGACGAAACGTCTTTGGCGCCCTCTGCCATTTTCGATACCAGACGGCATTATCAAAGGCGCTTTGCAACTCGGATTCAAGTTGTCCTTGCAGTGCGGCGATACGGGCGGACACTTCGCGTCGCGCGACCGGATCCCCCGCCAATTCTGGGCGATCGTGGCGGACACGTTCAAGAGCGAGCAGTTCCCGGGCGAATGTTACCACGGCCCATGAACGCTGCGATAAACCGACGATAATATCCCATTCTTGCGTCTGGCGCGTGGCTTCATGACAAAATTCCACGGCGCTCTGTTCCGTTTCACCTTCAGTTGGCACGGCAAGGAGGAATTGGCCAATGGTTCCATTGGATGGCCTGTAGTGAGACGCCGTTTGCACCAAATCCCCCAAGGGAGCAAGCGCCACATCAAACCATCGAAGGCATCCAGTCTCATGATAATGGCGCTTGGCAAGGATTGGCTGAAGGTCCGCGAGCGTCTTTAGAACCTCGAAGTCTAATTCATGGATTTCTTCGAGCGCGAGACGTACGGCATCCTCGATATCAAAGTCGCTGCCAGCGAAAATCGCATTGGCACCAAGAAATTTCTTGAAGATGATTAGTGACCATTGCCGCAGTTGAAGGAGCACACTCCCTAAAGAATCTTTGGATACATTCGGAAAACATGTGTGCAACAGTTCATCGCTCGCCACCAGACCGGATCGTTCCTTGAACAGATCAATTACCGCGATCGTCTTCAGAAGGCGTACATGCAGGGCGTCTCCTCCTGCCGATTCGCACCTTTCCAAAGCCTCTGCCGCTAATGCCCATCGATGCCCATCTGGCGAGGCGAGAATTGAGGGCTCGAGATTTGCGCGAAGGTAATCCCAGAGATTGTCTGCGGTGTAGATTTGATCCTCCGAAGCGCTGCGGATGAAATCCTGAAACCCGTGTGGTTCTGATGAATTCAGAAAGCCAAAAATGCTACGTTGGTTTTGTCCGAAGCGCCTCCGTGAGATAGGTCCAAGCAGTGCCGCCACTACTGGGTGTAACGGCCAACAAGACTCCAAAACCCGAGCCATTCGTTCGTGATCCATCATCCGATCGCCGCAGATCAGTTTCGCGACGAACTGTGCTGCTGGATTCGGCTTTTTGACCCGGTTGTCACTCTCAATTGCGTGCGATATTAGGTCAATCTGTTCTTCGGGAGCCGTACTTAAGGCTAGATCGACGAATCTCCCCTGAATTTTGGCCCACTCATCTCGTACATCGCGCGATAGTCGGTGGGCATATTCTTCAAATGACTGATGCAGAACTCCGACGATGATGATGCGACCCTTACTTCGCGACGCCATCTCGGCCAGTTGCTGAAAGATATAAAGATCGTTGCCTTCATGCGCGGCGCCTTCAAGGAGTTTCCCCATTTCGTCGATGAAGAGCAAGAGTCCGCCGTGGTTGCGCGAAATCCGACGCGATACCTCCGCGATCGTTTCCAATAGGTTCTTTTCTGTCCAACCGGCGCGGGGCCTCCGATCCACTAGTGCAGCCGCTTCGATTGCCTCTCCGAGCACACGGATCGAGTCATCGCGTCGACCGACGACCGGAACGATCTTCCATCCTTTTGCCCCCGTTGGGAAGACATCCCAAATTGCTTTAGCGAGGACACGCCCAAACACTTTGGCAGCTTCTTGCTGCATTTCCTTATTACCGTTCAGCAATGCGCTCAGCGCAACCACGAGGCTCGATTTGCCGCTGCCGTAGGGGCCGGTCCAGGTAAAGGCGCCCTGCCCGGACTCGCTGACATGTCGTGCCATCGTCAACAACACTTGCGCCGATGACTCCGGACATATGAAGCCCTCCAGTGCTCGTGCATCGCGAAGATCCGTATCGATTCGGATAGAACGTTGGAAACGCCGCGCAATTCGTATGTGATTTTCGAGCAAGGTCATGCTGCCTCCCGGCTCATTGCTTTAAAGTCGTTATCAATGTATTTGAGAGCCGCTTCGAGGTTAAGATCACCATCACGAACCACCTGTTTGAGCCCCGCAGTCTCAGACCAACGCAGCGCCCCATTTGTAACTTTGTCGAGCATGACTAGACGGTCGGCAACGTCATTTTCGTCCAAGACAAAGACTCGACCAGGACCGCCGGGTTCGTGCGCGATTGCTTCGAAAGACAAAGTTGCAGCGCTCGTGTATCGCATCCAGAAATCGATCAAACCGTAGATGAATACTCCATCGCCGAGCGTCGATTTGGGACCCCGGACAAACCGGAAACCGTCGCGCCGGCCCACTGCTCTAATCAATCCTAGCTCCGTCAAGGGAGACTCGAGAGCATCATCATGCCCTGCCTGCCCCGTGGGCTGCTGAGCGACGTACGTCCGGATGAAGCAAGCTACATCATTCTTAAGAGTGGCAGCCGCGACACGCGACCAACCCCTCTCCTTTGCGAGGCGATCCAATCCCTTGATGAGAGTTTCCCTTTCGAACGTTATAGCCGGATAGTGATTGAACGCCCAGAACCAGGTAGTTTTGTCCGCTCGCGCGGCCAATTGCCAGTGCACGAGCCATAGCGTCGCGGGATGCTCCATGAATGGATCTAAGCCCTTCTTGCTCAGAAGCTTACGCCCAAGTTGAGTAGTCGCCAGGCATTGGCTCGTGCCCTCTTTAATCATTCCCGATGCAGTCGCCCAATGCCGCATGGAAGCCACCATGTTTTTGCCAACCCCAAACCGTGCGATGCTATCCTCGCGGAGGAAAACCCACTTGTTCTCGCCCTGCTCCTCAGTGGCGCAAACTTCGTCGAATGCCTTCTTCAGCCATCCGTAGCGAAGGGGGAAGGTCTCGTGACCAGAAAACTGATGCCTATAGCCGTCTTGAAATAGAGGTCCGCGCGCCATGTTCCACACCTGGATGAATCGTCCAGATCGACCCTATCGTAGGTTCTGTGCTACGGTCAATAAAAACCTGGAGGGAGCCTCCAGAACTCAGTCGATGCGAAGTAGAGCTATGGTCGAGCGATCTAACAACGAGTGACACAATGAGAGTCGGGAATACAATCTATCTCGATCATCAGGCGACAACTCCTGTCGATTCAAGAGTATGGGACGCCATGCGCCCTTATTGTGCGGAGAACTTTGGGAATCCGCATTCCGCAGACCACATTCTTGGGTGGGCCGCAGCGAAGGCGATCGAATCTTCGAGCGAATCAATTGCAGGTCTGATCGGCGCCGATCCCGATGAGATTATTTTCACTTCCGGCGCAACTGAAGCAAACAACCTTGCCTTGCTCGGTATCGGACGGCGCGCATCTGGAGGCAATCGCCGCCGCATTCTTGTAGGCGCAATCGAGCATAAATGCGTTCTCGCTGCTGCTCGCGCCTTGCGTCAGCAGTCCGGCTACGCGGTCCAAGAAATTCCGGTCGACTCCGGAGGCCGAATTGATAAGTCCGCACTAGATACCCTGCTTGGCGATGATGTCCTCCTTGTCTCGATCATGGCTGTCAATAATGAAATCGGTACTATCGAGGACGTGGTGGCTCTATCCCAATCAATCCACACGGCCGGAGCGCTGTTCCATTGTGATGCTGCGCAGGCGCCACTCGCCATTGATCTAACTGCATTAGCTAAGTCTGTTGATCTCCTGAGTCTATCGGGTCACAAGATCTACGGTCCAAAAGGAATTGGTGCGCTCTATATTCGGCGAGACCTTCAGGGATCAGTTGAACCACTGATCTATGGAGGCGGGCAACAACGCAGTCTCCGTTCCGGCACGCTTCCCGTTCCTCTGTGTGTGGGAATGGGCCGCGCCTGCGAGCTCTTAACGGACGATCAAATGCCCGAGACGCGCGAGAAACTACGTGAAAGGCGCGATCGATTTGTCGCAAAGATATTTTCCTTGCCATGGGAAATCAGCCTGAATGGCCCTCCACTTGCGAACCGTCATCCCGCAAATCTCAACTTACAATTCAGCGGATTTCCTGCTGGCGACATCTTGAGTGTAATGCAACCTCGCCTAGCCGCTTCGACAGGAGCAGCGTGCACTTCTGGTATACCTGAACCATCGCATGTTTTGCGAGCGATCGGGCTCACTGGCGAGAATGCTGAATCGTCAATTCGATTCAGTTTAGGGCTCGGGACCACCGACGAGGATTTAGACGAGGCCGTTGAAATTTTGCGGGACGCTCTGGCGAGGCTTAGTTAAGTTCATTCGCTATTGTGAGACGACGACCGGTCAAGCGACACGAGCAACTTTCGTCCAAGACGAAAAAACTGACTTACAGCTCTATGCACTGTTCACTGAGATGGACCATACGGTAATTCCCAATCCGAAAGCGGAAGATCGCCCCGTATCGATTCTCCGCCACAAAACTGCCATTCGAAGGTTTCATCCGTCCCGTCCTGTCGCCCTTGCGCTAGATCATCAGCTGATTGCCCCCGGAATTTCCGTGTTCGATTATGGCTGCGGACGCGGCGACGATATCCGCTACCTTTGCCTGCAAGGCATTGCCGCGGATGGGTGGGACCCACACTATTCGCCGGGCACCGAACTTCAGCCTGCCGACGTCGTCAATCTCGGATATGTACTCAACGTTATCGAGAGTCCATCGGAGCGCGACGCTGTTCTTAGAAAGGCCTTGCAGCTCGCGCAGCGCCTTCTCATTGTCGCAGTGAGAGTGGATCAAGGTCCCCAGTCAGGTGAGGCGTTCAATGACGGGCTGATCACCACACGTAACGGCTTTCAAAAGCTGTACTCGCAAGCTGAACTCCGCGGCTATCTTGAATCTACACTCAACTATCGACCAGTCATGGCCGGACTTGGTGTCGCCTATATTTTCAAAGAGGAGGCGTTGCAAAGCCGGCATCTCGCGCGCACTTCTGTTTATCGACCAACATTCGGCCGACGATTCGCAATCGATGCGTTTCAATCCTCCCAGCTTGGAGCGGCATTCCTAGATCTTGCTAGGACATTGGCACGACTTCCCCGGCCACGCGAATTCTCCGCTTTCGCCACCCTTTGCCAGGAATTCGGAACTCCTCAACGGATCGCCCGCCTTGCCACAGCCATCCTCGACCCCGCTTATCTCGAGAATCTCCGGCGTCAGCGACGGGAGAGCTTCCTAGTTTATTACGCTGCAACGAGGTTACAGGGCTTGCGACTTCCTCCGCTTAACCTCTTGCTTGATGAGACGAAGGCCGACATTCTGTCGCTATGGCCGTCTTTCAAATTGGCAAAGGAGGAAGGAGAAACCTTCCTCTTCTCGCTTGGAAATCCGGAGCGTGTTCAAAAGTCAACCTACAGCTCTCCTGTTGGGAAGATTGTTGGCGATTCGCTCTACGCACACCGGTCCATTGTGGATCAACTTCCTTCCTTGAGCAGATTGCAAATCGTTGGCGGTTTCCAAATCGTCGGTGAGATTGAATTTGACATTGTTAAGCTCTCTGCTGACGGGCGCAAAGTCTCATTCCTGCGCTATCCTCGCTTTGACACAGACGCGCATCCAACCCTTGCACACTCCCTGTCGATTTACTTACCAAAGGCGGAATATAGTTTCAGGGACTTTAAGGACTCGGACAACCCGCCGATCCTTCATCGTAAGGACGTCCTTGTCGATGATACCTATCCTCTTTATCAAAAGTTCCGTGCTCTGACAAAACAGGAGGAAAAGAAATCGCTCCTGAGCAGGCCTGATATTGGCCATAAAAAGGCTTGGGAGCACATCCTCGAGGAAGCCGGTCTTGTCGTTCGGGGGCATCGTTTATTGAGCCGCTGACATTGTGCGGTGTCATCACCGAAGCCGGTCCGTTAGCTGGACAGGGACGCGACCACCTGGGTGAGAAATTCGTTACTTACGAACGGGACCTGCGCGAAGACGATTTCGGGCTCCCCCTCTAGCTTGGCAGCAAGATGCCCTTTGCCGAGGAGGCGCTCGGCACCTTTCTCTCCCAGTGCAATTTCCGACGTGCCTTCTCCATCCACGCGCAGCACCAGCCGATTGCCCAAATTTGCGCGCAACTGCATTGGCATTACGTTTGCGTCAGGCCGCTGTGCCGCAAATACCAGGGAGATTCCGGCGGCACGAGCCTTAACGCCTAACCGTCCAACAATATCCGATACCGCGGTCGCGTACTCTGGAGTCATCATCCATTCCGCGAATTCGTCGTGAATGATCCATAAGAATGGCAACCG
>Ga0302192_10001027_pt1 | contig 17359 bp, 14 predicted proteins | sample II_Bog_E3_2_FD_200230 | JGI IMG/M metagenome (GOLD analysis project Ga0302192, IMG submission 200230) | Peat permafrost microbial communities from Stordalen Mire near Abisko, Sweden - II_Bog_E3_2 | ecosystem: Environmental > Terrestrial > Soil > Wetlands > Peat | place: Sweden: Abisko...
CCTTCATCTGGACCGCCAAAGCCACTGACATCCTGGAAAAGGTCACACGCGCTCGGGCGGTCTTGAATAAATGACCATCTGTGTGGTGGACTACACTAGCATTCTGCGCATTGCGCTCTTTGAAGCTGCCAAAGCACATTGTTTTTGAGCGGTGCTGAGAGTAGCGTGAATTGTTCTTTTAAGTCAAGTTAAGAACGATTCCAGTGTGTTATGAATCACACATTGGAAGCAGGTAACCAGTATTGTTGATTGTTATGGTAATAACACAAGTAGAAAAGCTTTGACGCAGCCAGAACTAGTTCTAGATGCCGTTCAGGTTGTTCCCGAGAAATTCCCGGTAATCTACAGTACCTATTTGGACAAGCACCTGGTTGACGTCTTGTGGGTCTTTCGTGCAGGTTATTTTGCGTTCTTGGCGGCATAAGCGGCGGGCGTGAACTGGGCGAGGGTTTTGATGGGGCGGTCCGCGAGCCCAGGCAGGACATCTGCCAGGTAGTTGCTGATTGGCACTCCGAGCCTGCGGCAGCTCCACGACCGAGAAGATGGCTGCGATCCTTGGACCGGCTTCCTTGCTGCCGAGACGGAGCCAGTTGCGGCGACCGATGGCTATCGGGCGCATCGAATTCTCAGCCAGGTTGGTGCTGAACTCGAGTTCTGGATATGTGAGGAACAGTGTTAGCTTGCTCCATAGCGATAGCGTGTAGTTGGCGGCGTGGCCGGCGGTGCTCTTGGGCAGGGCCTTCTTTTGCAGGGACAGCGACTCGGCGCGAATCTGCTCCATCACCCTAAAGATCACTGCAAACGATTGCGTTCGCGCAAGATGGGGCAGAGCGGCCGAAACCGCGTGGCGGCAGCACGGCTTTTCGCTCAGAACGAAAAACCCTAATATCGTTTTGCTCAATAGTTTTGCCGACGGATGGCAGGTTCCTATTTCCACCATCCGATGCTTGGCGATCTGTAGATTCCCGGATGGGAGGTGAATGTCATCTTCGGAAACGGCACGAACCTTACCCTCTGGTGTCCAACGGCTTCAGCAACGCCAGCAAAGCAAATCCGGGGAGATAAGCTGAACGAGAGCACAGGAATTACAGCGTACAGGGTACTGGCCCAGCGCGCATGCGATGGCGACCTCCGTAGTCGATTCCCGGCTTGATTCCGCCCGCTCGCGAATTGATTCCATCTGTTCATGCACGATTGCGCCGAGAGCCGGCCGTTCAGACTCCTCCGGGCTTGATGGATGCGGGATCGAATTGGTCAGAAGCTCCTGCTTTGCAATTGCTTTTTGCCTTAGCAGCCCGCAAACTCGTCGGATATGAGTCTTTTCACGGCCAGCACTTGCGAAACACTGTCGTCATTTGGCAGAGTGGCCCAGCGGTAGATGCGGGAATGGGCAAGGACCAACATCAGCGAGATTCTCACTGCCGCAAATTAGTCATTCTAAGAGATTGAGCCTGAGTTGATCACGGGCATCTTCCTGCGAGTCGCCCTTCAACAATTGTGCTATATACGTTCGGTAGAATCTAACCTCGGCGGCGATGCTATCCGATCCTTCAAGAACATCGAAGGCGCCCAGCAGGGTTTCTTGCGTCTCAGAAAGGAGAATACCGGCACTGAGAATTATGCTGAGCGGCACAATGATGAAATCGAGCGCGAATCTTCCCAACCCTTCATCGGCCAGCCGTCATGCTTCGCGCTATCCACGATTCTCGCGAAACAGCCGACCGCACGCTTCAGAAGATCCGGACGTTCCATCACGTCGTGCGGGAACGCTGTGTCGGATACATGAAATGCGAGCACGTCCTAGCAAAGATCACGGACGACGATTTCTGTTACACGGCATCTGGACAGTTTCTTTTTCTCATTGCGCCCCACGGTTCGATTTGTCGCGATTTATTCGGCTCCCCTCCATGCACTGAATCCACTACTGCCTCCGGCACCTCCATCACGAAAACTCCTTTGATTCCTGCCGGTTGGCGCATTCTCGTTCCTGGCATACAGTTCTGATGTATACTACATCACGAACAGAGAACGGCATGTCCCCTCAGACGAAGAACGCAACCAGAGCGAAGCGCAGAGTCGTTGCTCCCGCAGAGAAGCGGACTCAGGTCCGGCTCACTGTCGATTCCAAATTCACCAAATCACATTTCAACCAACTTTTTGCCGTGCTTAAAATCCGCAAGAAGAATGCCCTGGCCGAGCACATCATCATAGGCTTCAAAACCAAGGCGGCACAGACGCAGATTCTGGCGTTTTATAACGGCCCGTGGCTGGACATTCCATTTCAAAGTATCGACACTTCGTTCGTCTTTCCTTTGACCCACGAGATCGCCGATGAGCTGGAGAGAGTCGGCGGGGAGATTCTCGGCGGCGTAAATAAGTCCAAGACATTTCGTGTGATGGTGGCCTACTTCGCAGCCGTTTATAAACTCAGGACGCCAGTCCAATCCACATTCGCATAGTTTCGTCGTCAGGAAATCGTGCTGACGGCGACCGCATCCGCGAAGTTGTGCAGCCGCCCGTGCGTCTCCCTCGTTGGCCCTGTCCGCTACCCATGAGCGGAGGTCTTTGGGAGATTGCTCTTGCCGCCTCTGTTGAATGGCCAGCTTCAAGGTGCGTACTTCGAGAACGGATTGGGCCGTAACCGAGTTCACGAAGAGTATACGAAGCACAGTCTATCCATTGTTCTCTCGTCGGCATCTCTCCCGGCGGCCACCAGAGTTCGTAATGACATCCCGGTTCATCACATCGCCGATTCTTTTCCGCTGTTGCCTGCATCACGTAAGCGGCAGTGTCGAAGTCCAACAGATTATTGGAAAGAAGTACGTTCCCTCTCAGAGAGGATATGCCTGTCTCTGAATCGCGCTCAGTAGTCATGTATTGCGCAAGACGGCGAAAACTACTTCGGCTTGTACGCGTTCGTTTCGACACTTTTGCGATTATTCTTCCTCGATGTGGAGAGAGATTACGTTCTTCACCTGTTCTCGTATTGCAACGAGCGTGATGTTCAATTCGTGCCGCAGGTCATTGTCATTGCCAAGAACTTTCAATTGTTCAAGGCAATGTTTTTGCAGACCAGCGAGGCAATTCAGGTCCGAAATTGCATCCGTGTGTATTCTCGACCGCATGCGTATTCCCAATGCGGCGCGGCGAATGTATTCGCTGAGTGTGAGCGCCGCTCTGTTCGTTTGTGCGACCAATGTTGTCTTTTCCTCATCCGTGGCACGAATGTCGATTCGTGAGGTGACGTTGCGTGCTCTTTTTGGTCTTGACATGCCATGTCTCCGAAAATGATGTGGGGTCTCGGGGTGAAGCCCTGAGCAAGATGCGCAACCATTTCTCCGAGTAGCCGCAGGCGGATTGGAGAAATGGTGGTGGGTGCGCGGAACCCCGAAGGGGTTTTGTGCGCACAGCGCCCATCTTGCCGTCACTTCTACCCAATTTCCTATCGCTAGCATCATACATGTTGGACATCATTCACAGCAATAAAGTATCATGCTTGTGTATGGAGAATGAAGATCGTCGTAGGGTGTAGGTGCTCTCATCTCATGATCTTGAGGGGCTTCGTACATTCCTCAAGGAAAAGGCGAATGAACCCGTTCCGCAACCCGCTTCGTACATGATCGGCGGGGTTGTACGGGCGGTATTTCCTGAACTGTGTGAGTTGCGGAGACGGGGATACTCACTCAACATGCTGGTCAGTATTTTTGAGGAGAATGGCTTGAGAATCACCGCAACAGCATTGTCGGGCTCCATGAAGAAATTGAATGAGGAGACTGAAGGTGTGTTGGCAATCGAGGGCCCTAAAGGGAAGTCACAATCTTCGACACGTGCTTCGGAAACGCGTCGACATTTGGCAATGAAGCCGGACGTATCGCTGTAAGAAGGGGCGATGCATGGCGCGAATACTCAGTCGAACGGGCAGCAAGGATTGCGTTGGGGGTTGCAAAACAGGCGACGCACAGAATCGAATGGTTGCGTCGCATAGTGCTCAACGTTCGTTGATAAGGCTACATGATGCTCTTGCCGAGCGGCCATCTATACCACGTCTTTTTGATGGATACAACTGAGGTTGTTCCGGACAAGAACGACATAACCGTGCAGGGCAATTGCAGAAAAGTCAGACAAAATACGCGACTGAAGGAAGGTTGGCAGTGGCTAGTTTGCAGGCGGATCTGACGGATGCTGTGGTGGGTGCGCTCAGTAACGCCGTGCACAAATTAGATGCAACCCAACTAACGAGGTAAGAGGATGCCGAAGAAGATTCTGAGACTGCCAATCGTATTGGATCGCACCGGCTTGTCACGCAGCACCGTCTATCAGCGCGTGACCGAAGGAAAGTTTCCCCGGCCAGTATCGCTCGGGGCCAGGGCTGTCGGCTGGATCGAAACAGAGGTGGAGGAGTGGATTGCCCGGCAGATAGAAGTCAGCCGTGAAATCAGAGGGCAGCGCGCTGGCGTGAACCCGTTGTCTTCAAGATGATGTCCGGGGCCAGATTCCGACTTGCCAGAATCTGGGACTGGATTGCAGGGCGCGGCCTGATTCTCTGCCGGCCGAGTTGACTGGATGGCTACGCCGCAGTTCCACGGAAGGGAAGCACTTTGCCCCCGCGCTGGGCACGCTCCAGAAAGTCCGCCCAGTCCTGCATCATCCTGGCGCGTGGCTCCAGGTAAAGGGCATGATTGTACGCCGCGCTAACCGCGTTCCGGGGAGCGTGAGCAAGCTGCAATTCTATATGGTCATGCGCGTAACCCTGCTCGTGCAGAATGGTGGACGCCAAACCACGGAAGCCGTGGCCGGTCATGCGGCCTTTGTACCCCATGCGCTTTAACGCCGCCAGAATGGTGTTGTTGCTCATCGGTTGGGCAGTATCGAAGTCGCCGGGGAAAAGCCATTCGCTGTCTCCAGCCAAGTCACGCAACATCTCTAGCACTTCCAATGCCTGCGTTGCCAGCGGCACAATGTGCGGGGTCCGCATTTTCATGCGCTCTGCCGGAATGTCCCAACGGGCATTCTCCAAGTCAAATTCCGCCCATTTGGCTTCAATCAATTCGGTGGTGCGCACAAAGGTCGTGGCCATCAACTTCATCGCCAACCGTGTGACCTGCTTTCCCTGATAAACCTCGATGCGTCTCAGCAGGGTCGGAAGTTCCTTTGCGTCGATCCGGGCGTAGTTGGTCTTTGGTATGGATTTCAGTATGTCGCTAGGGCGAATTTCGGTGGCCGGATTGCGTTTGGCATAACCGTGGGCTATTCCGTAGCGAAAAACCTGTCCCACGGTCTCCAGAGCGCGTTTGGCAATATCCCGTGCCCCGCGATCCTGAATTGCGTTGGCCATCGCGACCAGTTCCGGCGCCTCGATCTTTGCAATGGACCGCGCACCAAGACAGGGCAGAATATCGGCCGCCATGCGCCGCCGAACGGAATCCACGTGGCGCGGGCTTTTTCCCTCCTGCCAATGCTCCAGCCACTGTGCGGTCACGCTCTGGAACGAGTTCTCGACCGCTACTTTCTCCGCAGTCTTCTCGGCCTTCCGTAGCGCCATCGGGTCAACGCCTGTCGCCAGCAGCTTGCGCGCCTCGGTGTGGCGCTCTCTGGCCTGCGCCAGCGAAACGTCCGGGTACTTTCCCAACGACATGAGCTTCTCTTTGCCCTCAAACCGATAAGACCAGCGCCACAACTTGCCGCCGGTCGGCTTGACCCAGAGGTAAAGTCCGCCTCCATCGCCCATGCTGTAGGCTTTTTCTGCCGCTTTTGCCCTTTTGATCTCCGTATCGGTCAATCCGGCCATGTCCATTCCTCCCCGTTCAAGGATAAGTACACCCACTTCAAGAACAGGATACACCCAAAAATACACCCACCAGAACACGGCTGCACTCGGATGCATTTGGACGCAAAAAGACGTAAATCATAGTATTTGCTAGGCTTTACGTCCTTCTATTGGACGTCATTGGATGTTCTTGGAAGGGTTTCTGGCGGAGAGAGGGGGATTCGAACCCCCGGTACAGCTTTTGACCGTACAACGGTTTAGCAAACCGCCGCCTTCAGCCACTCGGCCATCTCTCCGTCAAGTAAATCCGCTTTATTTTGAACGTCTTACAAGAAACTTGTACTCGCGTTCAACGACTCCAGTTGCATATTAGTTGCATAGTCGCTTTTCGGGGACCTGCATCTGCTGCTAGGAGGCTGCGAATCTACGGCTTCCCCCATTGTATATGACTCTTGGATACCCATGCACACATTGTCGAGGCTGCCGTGGAAGGCGCCGTCCTTCGTCTGCGTCCAATCATAATGACCATGCTGGTGGCCACTCTGGGCCTGCTGCCCGCCGCGCTGTCGCATGCGATCGGCTCGGGCTCGCAGCGGCCCTTCGCCATCGTGATCGTGGGTGGCCTGCTTGCCAACCTGGTGATCGGCATCTTCCTGCTGCCGACGCTGTATGTATGGGCAGCCCGCGAGAACGACATCTTGCCGGCGGTCGAGGACGGTGAGGAATTCTGAGGTTTCCTCAGAGGCTGCATCGGCAGTGGAGGTGAAATAGTCAAGCTAATCTGATTTGTCGCTGGAAGTTGGCTTCTCGAACGTCTTCCTCAGGGTCTTTGAAATGCCGCATTTGCCGTTCAAGTATTGACGAACTCACAACTGTCCATTGAGCAACCATACGGGCAGAACCTTGAACTTCGGCAGAAGTTACCTCCTGATCAGGCAGAGACCGATTCTATTGTTGGCACGCAACAATGCTGCAAGGGCGATTGATCTCTTGGCTTTCACGACGCGCACCGAATTGGACGGAAGCCGGTCGAGAGGTTCTTGCGTGCTAAGAAATGCCTTTCTATTCTTCTGGATGATTGCTTCTTCGATTGGCGAGGCACAGCATTAGGCCTCTTTTTGCTGCAGGTTGAATCGGTAGCCGATGCGAGGCAGGGTTTGAATATATTGCGGCTTAAGTGGGTCGTCTTCAATCTTCTTGCGCAGTTGACCAACGTAAGTCCGCAAGTATTCAAAGTCATTTCCATGCTCCGGCCCCCACACCGATTTCAAAAGTTCTGTTTGCGGGATCGCGACGCCGGCATGAATCATTAGATAATGCAGCATCTCAAATTCTTTCGGCGTTAGATGAATCGAATGCCCGGATTTCTGCACGCGATATTTCACAGGATCCAATTCCAATTGGCCATGGCGAATCGCTGCTTCATTGGCGTAATCTCGAACGTTTGATCTGCGAACTGCCGAGCGCAGTCGTGCCGTCAACTCCCTAAGCCGAAACGGCTTCGTGATGTAGTCGTCTGCACCGGCGTCCAGCGCCACTACCTTGTCATCTTCGCTATCCATCACTGTCAACATCAGGATTGGCAACCGCGGGATCAAATGCCGGATGCTTCGGCAGGTTTCTATTCCGCCCATGCCGGGAATATCCACGTCCAACAACACTGCATCAAATTGGGTTACCCGGACAAGCGACAATGCCTCTTCGCCCCTCGACGCATCGACGACGATGAAGCCCATACCAGACAACGTTACATGCAAAGCCCGTCGCAAAGAATTGTCATCGTCGACGATAAGAATGGTGCCGTGGCCTGAGCTAGCTGCTTCTGTATTCAATGTCTCCTCCTTGAGTCAAGCGGGAGGGAAAGAAAGAAAGTTGTTCCTTCCTTCTGATCGCTAATGACCCACACGTGCCCGTGATGGGACTCCGCAGCCTTCCTTGCAACGGAGAGCCCAATGCCTGTGCCAGAAACGGATTCCCGGAAGTCTTCTGCCCTGTAAAAGCGGTCGAAGATCCGCTCCCTGTCTTCCATCCGAATCGGCAATCCATAATTATGCACCGAGATCATTACCTCGGTATGACTGACTTGAACTCCAATCTTGATCGGCGTGCCCGGCGTCGAATATTTCCGGGCATTGTCGATGTATTGAGTGAGAATCATCGCCAAGAGCCCTCGATCCACCCAGATTGCCAATGCAGGATCATCCACCGAAATCTCGATTCGGTCTCTCTCTTCTTTTGCCAGCCGGCTCGCCAATACCTCGGAAATCAATTCCTGGACATTCACCTCGGTTGCGCGCAGGCCAACTTGTTCGGATTCGAGCTTTGCGGTCGTTAGTAATCTTGTGCAAAGTTCGCTCAAACGTACCGCCTCACCTTCAATCAGTTTGGCCAGGTCGCGTTGTAAATCGGTCAATCCGCCCATCTCAAGCAAACCGGAACTCGCTGTCTGGACTGTTGTCAGCGGCGTCTTGAATTCATGCCCAAGCGCATCCATGACCGCCGCACGCAACTGCTCGCCCTTTCTTGCCGCATCGGCTTTTTCTTCTTTCTCAAACCACTGGTGGCGATCGATGGCAATCGAAGAAAGCGACGCGAGCGCATCAACAACCAATGGACTCAACCTCCCACGCACGATTAGCGCCCCAACTGTTCCAGATGCCGCTCGCAAAACACGCTTCGATGTTTCCGACTCGCGATCGTCGTGTCCCGCATCGAGCAGACAGCATTCCCGGGCCAGGTTTTGCTCGTCCGCGCCCCACTCGCCTACGGAATCCTGGCGTCCAAGATTCTTATCGAACAAGGCAACCGAGCTTGCGCCAAATATTCGCTGAATCAGTACCACCAACTGTGGTCCCGGCGGCTGATGCAGGTCCATCCACAGCGAGTTCCGGCTCAATTCATACAGTTGTCCCATCCAGGTTCGATGGAATGCCGCATCTCTTGCGCTTCTTAGCTCCTTCGCGGATAGCCTGCTGATTACAAGTGCCGTGACCTCAAACGTTGCAAGCGCCACCCAGTCCTGCTGATCCGTAACATTGAAGCGAAAAAGAGGCGGCATGAAGAAATAGTCCAGGCAAGCCACGGCCAGAAGCGAAGCGAAGGAGGCCTGCCAGAAGCCGCAAAATGAAGCCATTGCAACCACAGCCAGTAAATAAAGGCTGCTGATCGCCAACAGATTAATCCGTAGGGTGTACGCGCAATAAGTCAACAGCGCAATTCCAGCCCACGCAATCAGGCTTTGCCATAGAACCCGAAAGCTTCGCTGCGGCTCGATCCATCGAGATACGATTGGAATGCCCATCTTTCCAGCATCCTGCTCGAACAGTTGCGCCGGCCATCGTAACCGGCTCGATGCGTTAATAGTAAATTTCTCGCAAAGCTCGGGCGTCCCTCACCATTGCAAGAAACCTGTTGGCCAGCTCCTGTATGCGGTCTGCCTGGCGAAGATGCAGTGCCTCTTTTGGCAGCAGTTCTCCGCCTACGCCGATGGCAGTTGCGCCGGCGAGAATAAAATCTGACGCGGTCAATTGATTTACTCCGCCGGTTGCGATTAAAGGGATTTGCGGCAGTGGAACCTTCAGTGCTCGTACATATTGAACGCCACCAACATGACCTGTAGGAAAGATCTTGACAAAATCGGATCCGGCCTTCCACGCTGCGATGATTTCCGTCGGTGTCAAAGCTCCCGGCAGCACCGCGACGTCCGTCTTCTTTGCATAGGCCACTACTTCCGGAACAAATCCAGGGCTGGTCAGAAACCTGGCGCCTGCGTCGATGCATCGCCGAGCCCACTCATCATCCAACACGGTGCCGGCACCGACAGCAAGATCCGGAAAGCGCTTTGCCAGGTCGTTGATTATCTCCAGCGCACCCGGCACGGTCAAGGTGATCTCGACAATTGGGATGCCGGCCGAGTACACAGTTTCCGCTGCAAAGAGCGCCAGATCCTGTGACGACACGCGTACCGACGGCAGAATACCAATCTCCTTGATGCGAGCGCTCACTTCGTCTCTTCTCATCGAACCGGCCTCTCTCTATCGGTAACCGAATATACGATGCGCCTCGCGCCGTTCGCAATGGAAATTACTGTCATTGGATGACTTCGTGTCCGACCGCAAGATTCATTTGTCCAGCGGCCGTCATATACGCGCCGATTAGCTGCAGGTACGCCAGTTGAACGACGCGGTAGTCGCTCTGGGCATTGAGAAAGTCCATCAGCGACGCACCCCCATGCTCATAGGCAAACGTAACAGTGTCGCGCACATAAAGCGATTGATCGAGATACTGCGCTTTGTATGGCTTGATTAAAGCAATATTGCTGCGCACCAATTCGTAGGCATCGTCCACGTCGCTGAAGACCTGCGCCTTGGCTGCCTCGGCAGCCTGCTGGCTTCTGTCGATGTCGATCATCGTTCGCTTCTTCTCTCCCTGGTTCTTGTCGAAGATGCGCAGAGGGACGCTAACGCTGAGGCCGAGTGTCTGGTTGCCGTTCGGGTTATTGGTCGAAGAGTTATAGGTGTACCACGCGCCGAAAGTCGGATCGGTCGAGCCATTGGCCCAGGCCAGCTTGTGGTTAGTTTGCGATTGCTGAATGGTCTGGATCGCTGCCCGGAGGTCCGGCCTGTTGTCCAGCGCAATCTGGTGGTAATCGCTCAGGGGCTGGAGTTCTGGGCCCAGATCGAATGTTCCAGTTACGTCGAACTGGTCGACCGGAGTGCGATCGTCGAGCAGCAGCAGGAGCTGAATTTTCTGCGTGCGCAAATTGACGATTGCGGTCTCGATTTCAGACTCGTATTGCACGCGCTGAAGCTCGATCCGAGCCAAATCGATCTTGGCAAGGTCGCCGGCTTTGAAGCGTGCACGGCTTATGTCGATGATCTTGTCGTAGTACTCCAGGTCAGCCTTCGCCAGCTCCAATACCGCCTTAGCCTGAAGTGTCTGCACGAAGGCAGAGCGCAGACCGAAGATCAGATTGCGTTCCAGATCTACGTGCTGTGACTGGGTAATCTCCGTGCCTTCCCTGGCGCTCTCCAGCCGCAGTTCCCGCTTGTGTTCGCGCTCATGCAGGTAGCTGAAGTTAGGCTGCTCGGTTGTGCCCTTGACAGGAGTCCAGGCCCCGTTGTGCGGCGCGATTTGCGTGCCATCCGCCAGCAAGGTGAACTGCGGATTGGGACGAAGAAAGGCGGTGATTTCTTCCGCCTTCATTTCCTCCACATTGGCTGCATCCGCTTTCAGCACCGGATTCACAGCCTCGAATTTCGCCTTGACCTGATCCCAGGTAAGCGGCTGCTGCGCGCCAGCATGAGATGCAAGACACGCAATGCCCAGCGCACAACCGCCCATTGTCCGCGTCAGGAGAGATATCAATCTAGCCCTCAAATGCCACCTCCGGTTTCGGGAGCTTATCCCCTTCTCTCGCAATCCAGACATACAAAGTGGGTAGAAGGAAGATGCTCAACAGGAGGTCGGACATTAATCCTCCTACGATGACAATGGCAAATGGGCGCTGCGAGTCGGAACCGATGGCGTGCGACATCGCGGCGGGAAGCAGTCCCAGCGTAGCCACCAGCATCGTCATCATGATGGGGCGCAGCCGCAAGACGGCGCCTTCGATCGCAGCGCCTGCCGGAGTGTAACCTCGGGCTCGAAGCTGATTGATATATTCAAGCATGATGACGCCCGTCTGAACCGAGACGCCGAACAGCGCCAGGAAGCCGACTCCGGAAGATACGCTGAAGAACGTGCCGGTCACATAGAGAGCGAGCAAGCCTCCAACGCGAGCCATGGCCACATTGAGGAGAATCAGCAGCGCCCATTTGAAGGAACGAAACATGGTGTAGAGAATGATGAAGATCAAGAAGATCGTCAGGGGCACGATGAAGAGCAGCCTTGCTTCGGCTCGCTTTTCGCTATCGTATTCTCCCGACCATTCGAGGTGATAGCCACGCGGTATCTGCACATTCTTGGCGATCTTGTCGATGGCTTCCTTGACCGTTGTGCCCAGATCGCGTCCGCGAACCTCAAAGCGGATGGCCGCATAGCGGGAACCGTCTTCCCGGTAAATGTCGTAGGCGTCATCGCGCACCTGGGCTTTGGTCAACTGAGCCAAGGAGACGCGCTCTCCCGAGGGAGAGAGCAGTCGAATATTCTGGATAGCCTCCTTGGTATCGCGATACGGTTTCTGATAGCGCACGACCACGTTGTAGACTGCCTCTCCCTGCAGGACGTGGCTGACTGCATTACCGCCAATGGCCGTCTGGACGGCATCTTGTATATCGGCCACATTGATGCCGAAGCGCGCAGCCGCCAGGCGGTCAACGGTGAGATCGATATTCGGCTGGCCCGTATCGCGTTGAATTCCCAGATCCTTGATCCCGTCAATCTTGGCCATGACTTCTTTGATCTGTTCGCCCTTTTCCTCGAGGACGTCCAGGTCCGGCCCGTATAACTTGGCACACAATCCGCCTTTCGTGCCGGTCATCGTTTCATCCACGTTGTCCTCAATGGGCTGGGAGAAATTCCAGAAGGCCCCCGGATGTTTCTCCACTTCGCGATCCATCGCGGCGATCAGCTCCTCCTTATTCTCATGAAAGATGGGCCGCCACTGATCCTTGGGCTTCAAGTCGATGAAATATTCCGTGTTGCCGAATCCTCCCGTGTCGGTTCCATCGTCGGGCGCCCCGGCCTGCGAGACGACCTTCGTAACCTCGGGGAACGAGGCGAAGATATAGCGGTTTTGCTGGGCGAAGCGCGTGCCTTCCGTCTCGCCTATGCTGTTCGCCATTGCGCCACGCGCCCAAATGGCGCCTTCGTCCAGGTGGGGCAGGAACTCCGAGCCAATGATGCCGCTGAACGTCAGGAAAAGAGCCCCGGCCAGCGAAGCCAGGCCAACGCCGATGGTAATCCAGCGATTCTCGATCGCCCACTTCACCGCACCCCGGTACCAGTCCTTCAGGAACTCCATCACCGGGTTGCGCCATTCCTTGACACCATGCGGAAAGAGCAGGGCAGAAAGCACAGGCACAATGAAAATGGAGAATACGATGGCGCCGAGGAGTGCAAAGGCAACGGTCCAGGCCATGGGCCGGAACAAACGCCCTTCGACTCGCTGGAGCGTGAAGATCGGCATGTGGGCGGTGATGATGATGGCGATGGCGTAGAAAACCGGCCGTTGGACCTCGTGAGCGGCATTACGGATCATCTCTACCGGCGTCTTGATGCTCATGGTAATGCGGCCCGCCTCAGGTGAACCGCTCTTGTGGTGACTCAAATGCCGCATGATGTTTTCCATCATGACGACGGCGCCATCCACCACCATTCCGAAGTCGAGCGCGCCCAGTGAAATCAGGTTTGCGGGGATATGGCTCAGGTTGAGGAATATTGACGCGAAGAGCAAGGAAAACGGAATGGTGAGAGCAACGATGAACGCGCCACGAACATTACCGAGAAATAGAAACAGGATGATCGTAACCAGGATCATTCCCTCGCCGAGGTTGTGCAGCACCGTGTGCAACGTGTAATGAAGCAGATCGCTGCGGTCGAGCATGGGAATGACCTTCACACCCTCGGGCAGGATGTGATTGTTGAGCTCGTCCACTTTCTGGTGAATCCCATCGATCGTGGGGCCTTCTTCGGCCCCCTTGCGCATCAGCACGCCGCCCTGGATGACGTCGGGCTCATCTACAATGACGCCGTCCGGACGATGATCGGCTCTGGCCATGTGCCCCAGCCGAATTCTGGGGCCCCATTCGACGACCGCAATGTCCTTTACGCGAACTGGAGCCCCATGCGAAGTCGTCAGTACGGTGTTCTCGATATCCTGCACGCTGCGATAAAGTCCGAGTGCGCGAACGTTCAGTTGCTGCATGCCCTCTTCGACGAAGCTGCCGCCGGCGTTCACATTGTTGATGGCTAACTGGTTCTCCACCTGGCTGATGCTCAAGCCGTAGGTGATGAGCTTATTCGGGTCGACGCGCACCTGGTATTCGCGCGCTGTGCCGCCGAAGTCGCTCACGTCCACCACGTTTGGAACTTTTCTGAATTCCTTGTACAGAGTCCAGTCTTCGATGCTCCTTAAATTCATCAGGTCGTACGCCGGATTCGTGCTCCGGATCGTGTACCAATAAATCTGGCCGGTGAGGCTCCAGTCCGTGCCGATTTGAGGCACCACGCCCGCAGGCATATTGACCTGCGTGAGCCTTTCCAGCACCTTCTGTCGATTCCAATCGTCGACGGATTGGTCGTCGAAGATCAACGTAATCAGGGAAAGGCCAAAAATCGATTCCGACCTAACCGTCGTGAGATGCGGAATTCCAAATACCTGAATTTCGACGGGAACCGATACTTGCTGCTCCATTTCTTCGGCGGAATGCCCCGGCCACTGGCTGATGATGTTCACGTAATTATCGGCGATGTCTGGATAGACCTCGACGGGCATGTTGTGAAATGACACCGCTCCCCAGCCGAGCAATAGCACCCCGATCGCCAGCACCACGTACCGGTTATTGAGTGCAAAATCTACAAGATTGCGAATCATGGTTTCTTCCTCGGGCCACGAAGTTGAGCGTTATTCGTTGTCGATCACATTTTGGAGATTGATTGCGTTTGTCACGACCTGCTGGCCCGGCTGCAACCCGGATAGAATCTCCTGCATGTTGTTCGGCAACTGCTCGCCACTGACGACCAGAATCCGCTTGAACTTTCCTTGCACAGGGACAAAGACCCAATCGCGGTCGTGCAGATGCACGATCGCAGACGTCGGGACAGCCGTGTAGGTCCGCTTTTCCTTGCCGAACAAAGTGGCCGTGCCGTACATGCCCGGCCGCATCATCCCGCCCGGATTGGCCAACTCGATACGGATCTTCGCTGTGCGGATATTCGGATCGAGAATCGAACCGATGTTGCTGATCGTGCCCTTGAGAATCTTGTCCGGATAGGCGTTCAGCTTGATGTCGGCGGGTTGCCCGACGCGCACGTTGGCCATGTCGCTTTCGTAGACGTCACACACGATCCACACACTGGTAAGGTCCGAGATAGTGAATGGGCTCGGCGTAGAGTAGGCCTGCACAGCCGCCCCGTTCGTCACTTCTTGATCGGTGATCACGCCGGAAACCGGGGCGAGGATATCGACAATTCCCTTCGGATTATCGGGGTCGCTGCCGAGCAGTCGAAGATGCTCAGTAGTGGTTTCGAGAGTGGTCTTGGCGTTGTCCTCGGTGTCTTGCGCGACCTCCAGGTCTCCCAGCGCGATGGCCCCGTGCTCGTAAAGCACCTTCGCTCGATCCAATTGCTTCCGCGCAAGGAGTTCATCGGAGATGGCCTTGTGGTAGGCGTCGAAGCCTCCCGAAATGTCGTCACTGCGAATGCGCAGCAGGAGCTGGCCCTTCGTGACTGTGTCGCCGAGGCGAGCGCGGATGTCCACAATGCGGCCGGAGGCTAGCGAAATCACCGGAACATTTCGCGCGACGTCCGGAATTACAGTGCCGGTGACGAACAATTGCGACGGGGCTTGGTATTCGGTCGCTGACACGAGCGGATACCGCTCCGGATGCTCTACAGCGAAAAAGGAGACGTCCACTCCGGAAATCACCTTAGCAGGAGGCGGCGCCTCGGCATCGGCATGCACCTTGTCGCTCTTGCAACCGCTCACGATCAAAGATGCGGCGAGGAAAATGAGAAATAGGCCCAACCCAAAACGATTGCTTTTCATATAATTCCCGCACCCCTTTTGCATCTCGCGACTTCTCAAACGACTTTGCAGTCTGCGGACTCGACTCAACATCAAGAAGTTATGTTGCTCTGAGTGTCGCTGTACCATTCATAGCCGAAGAAACGTAAAGGAACTGTAAGAGAACCGGTGGGAATTAGTAAGTTATCGAGTGAAGGCGAACGCGGGTTGTGGAAACATTACCTTCAACCTTGATCGCCAAGTGGCGAAGACCTATCAATTGACGACAGTTCCGCTAGTTCAGAAATAACTGCCGAGAAAGTGACACCCTAGGTCTGAGGGCAAACCTGGAAGGATTATTGTTGCGCAGGATGTATTCCGTTCCTGGAAGGCCACAGAACTATGGCTGATCTATCCCATGCGGAGTGGCGCAGAAGGTTAGTCCACTTCTCGAAAAACCTGAAAACCCTCCACGCACACAATCATCGCGCCGGCGAGATGCTCGCAGCGGAAAATCTGCTAAGGCAGCGCCGGAGGCCTCTGCAACTCCGGCACTGCTCGTTAAGCGTGCAACATCTCGCTAGAACCGAACCATGATTGCGAGTGTGCTGACGGTCTGGTTCGTTCGCAGGTCAGGCCACCATAGGGCGCTCGTTCCGCTACCACTATTGTTCAGGCCTGCGCCAATGCAGTAGCTTTCTGCGGCGGCAAGATTGCCGTAAGTCTGGCCGGATGCGGGGCCGGCCGCACATGCATATTGCGAAGGAGAGCCATTGTTGCCGCCCGGTGGCGTGATTCCGCCATGACCAGTCCAGTAAGGGGTGTCAGAATACCGGTACCCAGTCTCCAGGCGGAAGGTGATGAACTGCGACGGCATGTAATCGAACGTAACTGTGCCGTCGTGCATCTGGGCCCGATCACCCGGATTCTCGGTATAGTACGGGGTGCCGGTAATGGCTGTTGCGCCGTTGATGGGAGGTAACAGCGTCAGGTAACGGCCGGGGTTGTTCATCAGGCCGCCACCGAGAGTGATTGCGTAGATATCCTTGTGAAACCAGGCACGAAGATAAGCCATTGTTCCGACAAACATCTGCTTGGGCTTGCCGTTTGCGCTGCTATGGCAGTTCACGCCGCCGCTATAAGTCGAACTCGTACCCATTTCCGGCGTGAAACCAAACGGGTTGTACGCTCCGCTCGAAGGCCCACCGCCGTACTCGCAACCAGCATCGCCCGTTATTGTAAAGGCCATCTTGTCCAGCGTGCTCTTGGGCTGGTCATAAAACTTGACCTGCGCGCTGTAGTCGGCGTGAATGCGTGAGCGGGTAGGCGAGTTGGTTTGTTGCTCGTTTGCGTCGTCTTCGCCCAGGCCGTAGTTGTTCCAGACAAAGTCAAGGTAAGGCGTGGGGCGCCAGAGAATCTGTCCGCCCAACCCCGGCTTGCCGTTGGGACGTGCGTATGTCTGCCAGCCATTGATGATCCATGGCTCAATCTTCAACTTGGCCGTTGGGAACCACTGAATGCGAATACCGTTGAAAAACCAAGGCGTGTTGGAGGAGACAAAGGAAGGTTGGTAGGTCCAGTTGTCGAAGTTGTAGTAGCTGAAAAGGCCGATGTAGGAAACAAAGATTCCGGCATCCACGTTTAGCCCATGGTTCACATTCCAGTGATATCCGCCCCATGCCTCTGAAACATACTTGTAGGCGTCGGCCAGGTCCCACTGCCCGCGATTAGGGCTGGCGTCATTGCGGACGGTGGTCGTGGCGAACAGGCCGTCCATGGTGAGAATGCGACCGCGCACATTCTGGATGCGAATGTCGCCGCCGGCGCTGATCTGCTCAAGCTGCCACTCATCGGAGCGGAACGTCTCCGTTGACCCTCCCAGACTGTCATCTTCAGGGTGGTTCATATCGATCGTGTAGTTGGCG
>Ga0302192_10001028_pt1 | contig 17357 bp, 16 predicted proteins | sample II_Bog_E3_2_FD_200230 | JGI IMG/M metagenome (GOLD analysis project Ga0302192, IMG submission 200230) | Peat permafrost microbial communities from Stordalen Mire near Abisko, Sweden - II_Bog_E3_2 | ecosystem: Environmental > Terrestrial > Soil > Wetlands > Peat | place: Sweden: Abisko...
GGCTTTGGTGCTGTTTTTTCTCGGGGCCGCTGCCAATGCGGTTCTGTTCAACACGGCGGGTGTGCTGGTGTTCCTAGGGTGCCTGGTGCTGTCCAAGCCCATGCTCGACCTCGCATACAACCCGATTGAGATGGGCATGATTGACGCCATGGCGGCGCTGGAAGGACGGAGCGAGTATGCGTACTTTCTCAATCATGAATTTGCGCTCTTCGCCGGGCGCTTCCTCGGGTGCATACTATTTCTGGCGATTGACGCGTGGTGGTCTGGCGTGGCAGCACTGAAGTTTGCACTGCCGGTAGTTGCGCTGGTGCAACTGCTTTCGATGCGGGTTGCGGGCAGAATTTCGAGCGATCTGGCTCGATACGGGACAGGATGCTGATGGCAAGGGAACGATTCAGCAAACCGGCAAGCTATCGAGAGATGGGCGTAACCATCCCCGACTCGTTACCGGTAACCAGAATTTCGAAGTACCAACGGCCCACTACGCTGACAGGAAAGGGGCATTGGCATGGCCGCTTTGGGGGGGCAAGATGAAGGTGTTGCTGCCGGATTCATATCGAAATCCTGTATTCTGAAGTCCACATCGAAGCAACCACTTCGTCTGGTGGAGGATTTCGTGTCTCTGGGTCCGGAGCATATCTCAGACGTAGGGGTCAGGACGATTCCGTAGGCGGGTAGCGGCTCAATGGCCGCTCCCCAGGGCTCGGCGTGGCGCTGGATTTGAGATAAGCTTTACGGCTGGCAGGCGGGGCGCATGGTTTTACGCCGGCTGATCTTCAAAATCCCGGGCAAGCAGCATCTGCCTTTTGCGTTGGACCGGATTCCAGATCCGGCACTCCACACTCCATTGGTCGGAAGGTGAAAATGAGCACAACTACACTCGCTCCCCAGTTGCAGGACGAATCGCTCGGAGCATCGATTCAGCAGCAGATCGCCATGATTGTCGACGGTCTCATCGATCAACTTCCCAACCCGGAGCGCCTGACCCCTTCACAGCGCCGCGGCATCATTGCCCGCTATTCCGCAGTTCTTGAAGGTAATTTCATTTATTGGATGACGGCTGCTTCGATCGCGGTGAAGTCCGACGAAGTTCGCCCGATTCTGGCGGAGAACCTGTTTGAAGAGGTCCGTGATGCGCACCCGGTAATGCTGCGCAAGTTTACAATCGCCGCGCATGCATTCCCCACCGATACCGACGCCCTCGCGGTCGATAAGGAACTGACGGCTGTTCGCCTGTTCCTGGGCAAGCTGCAGGGAGTGCAGTCGGTGCTGACAATGGCCTTCTTCGAGGGCTGGATTCAGCGTTTCATGGCCTACCTGGCTGACCTGGCAAAGCGCCAGGGCTCGACGGAAATGGAGTACACGGACGTGCATGGCGTGTGCGATGTGACGCACACGGCAGAGCTTTTCCGCGCACTCTCACTGGAGATGGCCATCAACCCGATCAGCCCGGATGCGGACCTGTTCGAGGGGGTGGACGTTTTGCGCACGCTGATCATTGCAATCATTCAGGGACCGAGCGCGCAGGCTGCGGCCTAGACTGTCCAAGCTCTGGATTTCCAGGGCCGAGACGTTGCGGGAACAGGGCGTTGCAGTGAAGACACAACTCCATGAAAACGAACAGGCAGAGGAGCGCGCCGGATACTACCCAGTATCCGGCGCGCATCTCTACACAGTGCTGCACGAGGTCGCCGAACCACTGGCGCGCATGCTGCTGGTGGGGCCGTTTGCATCGGAGCGGCACAATTCTTATCTGCCGTGGGTTCGCTGGGCGAGGTATTTGGCGGCGGCAAATGTTGAAGTCCTTCGCTACGACTATCGCGGCGTAGGTGAGAGTACGGGCAACTTTGAAACGATGACTTTTGCCGATTGGGGAGAGGATGTTGCGCAGCTCTCAGTCTGGTTGAAAGAGCGCGGGCCGCAGGTTCCGCTGGTGCTGCACGGGCTGGGCCTGGGCGCGGTGCTTTCGGGAAGGGCATTTGACGCCGGCATTGGCGATGCGCTGCTGCTTTGGTCCGCTCCGGCAAACGCCAACCAGGCACTCCGCCAAACGCTGATGCGCTGGGTGGGCCTTGAGCAAATATTCAAATTCGGCGATGACCGCAAGTCGGCGTCGGACTACATAAGGAAGCTTGAGCAGGGTTCGCCGCTGGAAGTGGATGGCTACACCTGGTCGGTAAAGCTATGGCAGGAGTCCTTTGATTTTGCGCTGCCCGCGGCACTGGCCAGCGAAGAGAGCGCGGCGAAGGCCTACACGCGGCCAGTGCGCATGGTGAAGCTGACCAGAGATGCCGCGCCACTGAGCAAGGGCGGGCTTGTGGGTTTTGACGATTTGAAAGACTTCGGATGGCTGTATGCTCCCAACAGGGAATGGCTTGTCGCGATGGCAACGAAGGGGTCGAAGGGAATCGTCTATGCGTGAGTGTATTGGGACGCGCGAGTTGATGGTTCTGGATGGGCTCGGGGTTCGCCTTCAAGGAACGTATCATCGCCCTGCGGGTGGCCTTTCCGTGGCGACCGGTGCTGGCGATCGGGTGGGCGTTCTGTTTGTGAACTCGCTCTCTCTGCCCCGCGCCGCGAGCGGCGATTCCGCAGTGCACTGGGCTAATGCAATTGCCGCGCTTGGTTATCCCGCCTTCCGAATAGACCTTCCAGGACTGGGCGACTCGGCCGGGCAGGCATCAACGGATTTGCTCGACCGCATTAACGATGGTGCTTTCGCACCGGTTGCGGCGGGGGCGATCAAGGAACTCGAAGACCGCTTTGCCTTGTCTGGCGTGATTGTTTTTGGACATTGTGCTGGATCGGTTTCAGCAGTGTATGCGGGCGCCGCGTCGTCCAAATGCAAGGGACTGATCTTGCTTGATCCCTACTTCCATCTGCCGCAAGCCAAGCGGCCCCGGCTGCGCGAAGAATTGAGCGGCTGGGCGCGGCGCAGCAAGCTGGGTGGAATGTTGAGCAACGCGTACGACCGCACCAGGAATGTCGCGATGAAAGTGCGCGGCAACACGCCGCCGGGGAATGCAAACATGCAGCTGCTTGAGCGCTGGAAACAGTTGACCGCGGCGGGCATTCCCGTACTGCTTTTGAAGGCGCCGGGTATCAAAGCTCAGGGCGCAAAGCCGCGCGTCGGCGAGTTCGATTACATCGACTACGTGGTGAAGTTGGCCGGGCGCAGGACTCGCGTGTCTGCGGAGTTTGTTGAGGGCGCGGACCATTCGTTCGCGAATCGCGCCGGCCGCGAAGCGGTGCAGAAACATATTTCTGAATGGCTCGGGAAGAATTTTCCGCTGTTCGATCATAAGTCTGTAAAGAGCAACGATTTGGCAAAGCATGCGAGCGACGAACCTGTTGACTTGAAAGAGTCGGCGGCGGTGTCCGATGAGCAGTGCTGCGCCTTGGAGGCGGGAAAGTAAAGATATGGATATCAAGGCCGAAATTATTGCGCAGTTCAACCAGGTGGCGCAGGAGCACGACAAGCGACTGGCGCCGTTGACCGACCAACTTGCCCTGCTCAACTCAGGATTGGACTCACTGTGCTTCGCGATTGTGGTGGCGAGGCTTGAGAATTCGCTCGGTGTGGACCCCTTCAGCGATGACGAAGACGCTCGCTTCCCCGTGACTTTCGGCGACTTCATTCGATTCTATGAAAATGCAAAAGGCTAACCCGGTTTCACTTTGGTCATCGATCATTGCCTCAGGCAGCCTTTCGACACGGGTGCTTGTCGGGCTGGGCGCGAAGGCGTCCTGGGGGGAACTGGCCTACGGGTCGATCCTTGACTGTCCGACGGAGGCGTTGCGCGGCAAGAGTGTGCTGCTGGCGACAACGGACCAGTTTCGCGCCTCGGCTGCGCTGATTGCGTTGGACGGCATCGTGCGAAGGGTGGTGCTGTTTCCTCCCGATGTGTCTGTGGAGCATTTGCCTTATGTTGCCAGGACGGCAGAGGCCGATGTGCTGGTAACGGACAACCGGGCGACGGCGAGCACTGCGCATGGAATCGGTCGAGTGGTGACGTGCGGGCAAAATGTGAAGCCGGTGAATGCCGATCGCGGAAAGTTCATCGAGACCGAATGGATTCTGTTGACCTCAGGAACCACCGGGCAGCCGAAACTTGCAATGCACACTTTGGGCAGCCTGGCCGGCTCCGCCTGGGAGACAAATCCAAACGCTTCGGCGATTGTTTGGAGCACGTTCTATGACATGCGGCGCTATGGGGGGCTGCATATTTTTCTTCATGCTGCGCTCACAGGCACTTCGCTGGTGGTATCGAGCGCGCAAGAGCCGGTTGCGGATTTTCTGGCGCGCGCAGGGGCAAATGGAGTGACAAATATCTCCGGCACGCCCTCGCATTGGCGGCGCGCATTGATGAGCCCGCTGGCAGACCGAATTGCGCCCAGCTATATTCGCATGTCCGGAGAGATCGTAGACCAGGCGATTTTGAATCAGGTGAAGGCGCAATATCCGCAAGCTCGAATCGAGCATACGTTTGCTTCGACGGAGGCGGGAGTGGGCTTCAACGTGAGCGATGGGTTGATGGGCTTTCCGCCAGAGTTGCTCACACGGAACCCAGAAGTCGAGATGAAGATAGAAGACGGCACGCTGAAGATACGGTCGAGGCGAACCGCTACCCGCTACCTGGGCGCGGAGAGCCCGGTACTGAAGGATGCGGCGGATTTCGTCGACACCGGGGATACGGTGGATTTGCGCGACGGCCGCTACTACTTTACCGGAAGGCGTGATGGCACCATCAACGTTGGCGGATTTCAAGGTGCATCCGGAAGAAGTGGAAGCGGTGATCAATCGCCATCCGCAGGTTGCCATGTCGCTGGTGAAGGCAAAGAAGAGCCCGATTACCGGCGCTCTGGTGGTGGCAGATGTGGTGCTGAAGACGACGCTTGCAGAGAGCGGGCCGGAAGCTTTGCGCAATGGCATTCTGCAATTCTGTAGCGCCGAACTTGATGCGCACAAGGTTCCGGTAGCGATCAATATTGTCCCCATGCTGACAATTGGGGAATCGGGAAAGCTGGTGCGGCGCCATGCGTAGCGTAATTGTGACGGGCGGAAGCCGCGGGCTTGGATTGGGAATCGCACGCAAGCTGATTGCGTCTGGATTCAGTGTCATTGTGATCGCGCGCAAGGAAAGTGCGGAACTGATTGCGGCGAAAGTCGAATTGGAGTTGACGCATCCTGGGGTGTTGCATTTTGTGGCGTGCGACCTGGCCGATCTTGAGAGCATCCCGGCGATGGTGAAGAGACTCCGCAAGGAATTCGGTCCGCTCTATGGTTTGGTGAACAACGCGGGAATGAGTACCGAGGGAGTGCTGGCGCTAACCTCGACCAGCCAGATTGAGCAAGTGGTGAAACTGAACACCACTTCGCCAATAGTGCTCACCAAGCACGTAGTTCGCTCCATGATGGCGGACGGAGGCGGGCGTATTGTGAACATCTCTTCGATCGTTGCGAATACCGGCTACAGCGGCCTGGCCGTCTACGCCGCGACCAAGGCTTCGCTCATCGGGTTTACGCGTTCGCTGGCGCGCGAGGTGGGCCGCACCGGCGTGAATGTGAATGCCGTAGCGCCGGGATTTGTTTCCACCGAAATGACACAAAGTCTGACCGAAGAGGATCGTCTAAAGATTGTCCGGCGCAGCGCACTGAAGCGCATGGTGGATGTTGAGGATGTGGCCAACGCCGTTGATTTTCTGATGGGTGAAGGATCGAGGAATATTACCGGCACAGTGATCACGGTTGACGCGGGGAACACAGCATGATGACGATCGAAAAAAATGTGATTCCGACGATCGCGTCTCCCGCCAAGGCGTGGCTGCGTGCATTGGAGTTGACTGCGCCGCTGACGCGCGACCGGTTCCGCACGCTGCCGACCGTGATTCAAGAGGCTTCCGTGCGGTTTGGAGAGGCTCCGGCACTGCTGTCGGAGCGGGAAAGCTTCACCTACGCCCAACTAGCGGCACGTGCAAATAAATATGCGCGCTGGGCAATGGAGCAGGGGCTCACAAAGGGCGATGTGGTTTGCCTGTTGATGACCAACCGGCCCGAGTACTTTGCCATCTGGCTGGGAATTACCAGCGTGGGGGCAGCGGTATCGCTGCTTAACACGAATCTGGTTGGGCCTTCTCTCACATATTCCACGCGCATCGTCGCACCGAAGTGCATTATTGCATCGACGGAGTTCACAGGCGCTCTGCAGGATGCTCTGCAAGCGGACGATCTGCGTGCAGCAGTCTGGGTTCACGGGGAAGGAGACTCGCAACGGCCGCGCATTGATCGCGCGGTTGAGGGCTTCTCAGGTGAAGCCCTGGGCGTTGAAGAGCGGCAACCACCGGCGATTGACGATCTGGCGCTCTACATTTACACCTCCGGTACGACCGGGCTTCCCAAGGCGGCGCGCGTGAGCCATATGCGGGCTATGCAATGGAGCCACTGGTTCGCGGGCATGATGGACGTGCAAGCCATTGACCGCATGTATAACTGCCTGCCGATGTACCATAGCGTCGGCGGAGTGCAGGTAATTGGCGCAATGCTTGTAGGCGGCGGGTCGGTTGTGATTCGCGAGAAGTTTTCGGCCAGCCAGTTCTGGGACGACGTGGTGCGCTGGGACTGCACCTTGTTTGAGTACATCGGAGAACTCTGCCGGTATCTACTGCACACCGGTCCTTCGCCTAACGAGCGGGAGCATCGGATTCGCATGGCCTGCGGGAATGGCCTGGCCGCGGAGATTTGGGATGCATTCAAGGATCGCTTCCGCATTCCACAGATACTTGAGTTCTATGCGGCCACCGAAGGCAGCGTTTCGCTTTTCAACGTGCAGGGCAAGCGCGGCGCAATCGGTCATATCCCGTCGTATTTGAAGCACCGGTTTTCGGCGCTCTTGGTGGCTACGGATATTGAGACCGGCGTGCCGCTGCGCAACGAGCATGGACTCTGCGTGCCGTGCAAGCCCAACCAGGTTGGCGAAGCGCTGGGCAGGATTGTCAACGATTCCGCAAGCCTGGGCACGCGCTTCGATGGATACACCTCCGAAGAAGATTCAGAGAATAAGATTTTGCGCAATGTTCTCATCGCCGGCGACGCATGGTTTCGCACCGGCGACTTGATGCGGAAAGATGAAAAGGGCTATTACTATTTCGTCGATCGAATGGGGGACACTTTTCGCAGAAAGGGCGAGAACGTGGCCACTTCGGAAGTCGCCGAAGTCATTTCCGCAATGCCTGAGATTCAACATGCGAATGTCTATGGAGTTGCAGTTTCCGGCGTGGAAGGCCGGGTGGGCATGGCGGCGCTGGTAACAGACGGTGAACTCGACCTTCAAGCCTTCCGAAAGCACTTGTTTGACCGCCTGCCAGCCTATGCCAGGCCGGTGTTTGTGCGCATCCGCAGCGAGGCAAGCCTGACCGGGACGTTCAAATATTCAAAGACCGACCTCTTGCGCGAGGGCTTTGATCCGGAAGCTTGTGGCGATGCACTCTACTTTGACAATGGAGATGCGTTCGTTCGGTTGGACGCGACGTTGTACAAGCGAATTCGAAACGGACAGTTCCGGCTTTAGCCTGCACAGCCAGTTGTGGGTACGTCATGATTCGTTGGTGACTAAGGAAGAAGAGACGATGCAATTCGATCAAATCCGGGATGAGTTCGGCGCGCTGGAGTCGGCGATTGCCGACGGACCTATCGTGCCGAACGTGACGGCAGCGGAGGTTCGCGCCTATCTTGGTTCGCGCTTTGACTTCAGCCAGCCAATGCCCCTGGAGGACGTAGTCGCCGATGTGGAACAGATGTTGCGAACCTGGCAGGTGCAGGTTACGCATCCCCGCTACTTCGGGCTCTACAACCCGAGCGTGACGCTGGCTTCCGTGGTTGCGGACACGATGGTGGCGATGTTCAATTCGCAACTGGCCAACTGGCGGACATCTCCGGCAGGGAACGAGATGGAGCGCCACACCCTGGCTTGGCTCGCAGCGAAGTTCGGACTTCCGGAAGATTCAATTGCAACATTTACCAGCGGCGGATCGGAAGCAAATCTGTCTGCCGTAGCGGTGGCGCTCACATGGGCGTTTCCTGAGTATGGCGAGCATGGCCTGCGCTGCCTGCCTGGCCAGCCGGCGATTTATCTGACGGCAGAAACGCACCATGGCTTCAACAAGATTGCGCACATGGCGGGTCTTGGCCGACGAGCGCTGCGCATTGTCGCAACTGGCTCCGACTTGAAGATGAATGTTCAAGATCTCGAAAGATGCGTTGCCGAGGATCGCAGCAACGGGCTGCTTCCCTTCATGGTCATCGGCACCGGCGGCACAACGGCTGCGGGCGCGATCGATCCTCTGGCGGAGATTGCGCGGGTCGCGCGGGAGCAGGGGCTCTGGTTTCACGCGGATGCGGCGTATGGCGGAGCTGCCGCGATTTCGCCGGTTCTGCGGCCCTGTCTCGCAGGCATTGAAGATGCGGACTCGATTACATGTGATGCGCACAAGTGGCTGTCCGTACCGATGGGCTGCGGTATGTTTTTCAGCCGTCATCGCGAAATCGTTGCGCAGACGTTCCGCTCCGATGTAACTTACATGCCCGCCAAGCAGGTCAGCGATGAAGCCATTGCGACATTCAATCCGCTGGAGAATTCTGCCCAGTGGTCGCGCCGGTTTATCGGGCTCAAACTTTTTATGGCCCTGGCGGAGCGCGGAGAAGCGGGCTACGCCGCGATGGTTGAACGCCAGGCGCGTATGGCCGGGGTGCTGCGCTCGCGATTGTCGGCAAGCGGCTGGCGCATCGTCAATTCCACACCGCTTCCAGTGGTCTGTTTTACGCGCGATGGCATTGTGCCGGGCAAGTTTCTTGCGGAGTTGCGCGAGCGCCAGATTGCCTGGATGTCCGATGCGCAGATTGGCAGTATTCATGCCTTGCGCGCGTGCGTTACCAGTTTCAGGACGACGGAGATGGAAATCGACTGGGTTGTGGAACAGATGAACAGCCTGGTGTCTGGACTGCCGTCAAGGAAGATCGCATGAACGTAGTTCGTGAAGGGCGGATGGATCAATGAAACCGGAAACGATCGCAATCCATAGCGGTTACGACGTCGACCCGACGACGAAGGCCGTGGCTGTGCCGATCTATCAGACGGTGGCCTATGCCTTTGATAGCGCCGAGCATGCGGCTGCACTTTTCAATCTTGAGGCGGAGGGTTTTCGCTACACGCGGATTCAGAACCCCACCACAGCCGTGCTGGAGCGGCGTGTGGCCGCGCTCGAGGGCGGGTTGGAAGCGATGTGCGTAAGCAGCGGTCAAGCTGCCGTGAATTACGCGGTGCTGAACGCAACCGAGCTTGGCTGCAATATCGTTTCCGTGCCGCTACTTTATGGCACTACACACACACTGTTCGCGCATATTTTGCCGGGCCAGGGAGTGACAGTTCGGTTTGCGAAAAGCGACCGGCCAGAGTCTATTGCTGAACTGATCGATGAAAAGACAAAAGCGGTCTTCTGCGAGAGCGTGGGCAATCCGGCTGGAAACATCTGCGATCTTGAGGGAATCGCCCGGGTCGCGCATGAGCATGGGGTTCCGCTCATCGTCGACAACACGGTCGCGTCGCCGATTCTGCTGCGGCCGATCGAGTATGGTGCCGACATTGTTGTGCACTCGCTCACCAAGTTTCTCGGCGGGCACGGCACTACGCTGGGCGGCGCGATTGTGGATAGCGGCAACTTCGACTGGAAGAAAAACGCATCGCGGTTTCCATACTTCTGTGAGCCCGACCACTCTTACCACGGCCTGGTGTATGCGGACCATTTTGGACGCGCCGCCTACATTGCGCGCTGCCGCAGCGTTTATCTGCGAACCGGGGGCGCGGTACTGTCGCCCCTGAGTTCCTTCCTGCTGCTGCAGGGGATTGAAACGGTTGCGCTGCGCGTGGAACGCCACGTGGAGAACGGCAGGAAAGTAGCCGGCTTTTTGCGCGACGACTTTCGGGTCGAGTGGGTGAAATACGCGGGACACCCGGAGAGTCCTTATCACGCCCTGGCGCAGAAATATCTGCACGGCAAAGCATGTTCGCTGATGTCTGTCGGAATCAAAGGCGGATACGAAGCTGCGGTGCGGTTCCATGATGCATTGAAGCTGGTAACGCGGTTGGTAAACCTCGGCGATGCGAAGTCGCTGGCCTGCCACCCCGCTTCGACGACGCACCGGCAGATGTCTGCGGAGGAGCAGCGCACCGCAGGCGTGCTGCCGGAGATGATTCGAATCAGCGTGGGCATTGAGCACATCGACGACATTCTCGAGGACTTGGATCAGGCACTTGCGGCAGCGGTGTAACAAGCGGGACTTGTGCGTGGGACCAGAAGGACTGAGGAAAGGAGAAGCAAATGGTCGTTAACATGGATGCAAGCCGCTTCAGCCATGAGCGCTCGGCCCGCGCGCATCAACCGCGCCACCCGGCACTGGGCCGCCGTGCAGATCGCACGGGACGATGCGTCACCATTGGGCTTCTCAACAATATGGCGGGGTCTGCCTTCAAGGCCACTGAGCGCCAGTTTGTCTCGCTGCTCAATTCTGCGTCGGAGGGCATTCCGATTCATGTTTCTTTCTATGCGCTGCCCGGGTTGTCGTTGAGTGAGTCGGGTGGAGAGCAATTTGCAAGCCACTACGAAAGCGTCGAATCGCTCATGAATATGCAACTGGATGGACTGATTGTTACAGGGCGGGAACCGAAGATGTCCAGCCTGCGCGACGAGCCTTATTGGGCAGGCTTTACGCAGGTCCTGGAGTGGGCGCGCCAGAATACATATTCCACGGTGTGGTCGTGCCTGGCGGCACACGCCGCAATCCTGCATATGGATGGCATTGACCGCCGCAAGAGTAATGAAAAGAACTTCGGCGTCTTTGAATGCGTGCGGGCGTCTGAACACCCGCTGACACAGGGGTTGCCGCTTCGTTTCCACGTTCCTCACTCCAGGTGGAATGGCGTGGAGCAGCAAGATCTGCTCGACTGCGGATACAGCGTTCTCTCACACATCGCCGGCGATGGCGTGGACACGTTCATCAAGCAGGATAAGAGTCTTTTCGTGTTCTTTCAAGGCCACCTGGAATATGAAACAGACACACTGATGCGGGAGTATCGGCGGGATGTGGGCAGATTTATCCGGGGCGAGGCAGCATCTTATCCACCGCTTCCGCGTGGCTATTTCAATCAGCAATCGGAATCGGCCCTCACGGAATTGAGCCAGAAAGCTGCCGCTGCGCGAAACATGGAAGTTGCGTCCAGCGTTGCGGCAGTTATCGACGAGACGAAGGTCTGCAACATCTGGCACCAGTCGGCTGCAAGCATTTACAGGAACTGGCTAGAGTACATTTGTGCGCGCAAGTGCGGGGCTTATCGCGCCCCCATCTCGGTCCTTGCAGCTTCCTGATATTTGCGCAGGGTAGCCATCAAATTCACCTTTGTGCCTTGGCGTTCGTTGATCTTGCTGGCCGAGGCTCGATAATGCGGAAGTTTCCACTGCAATGCATCATGCTCATCAGGTAAAGCATGCCGTCATAATAGCGCTGCTCGCCAGATGGAACTGGCGTGTTCCACAACTCGTCGACAAAGGCTTTGGAGACTGTGCCAGGCGTTGCGGCAAAGCTGCCCACGGCAGATGTGGAAAGCATTCCAACGGAATGCCTTGTTGACAGAGGCTTGCCGTCAAGCGTGTAGCGGTCGACAAACCTGTCGATTCCTTGGCCACTGAGGAACGTCTGAATCCGATCGCTCAGCACCACTTCCCGCGGATCCTTCTGCCACCACTCATAATCCACTGACCAGTTACTGACACTCCGCCAGGAGTCATAACTGAAGGGCATGGGCTGGCCATCGCGGCCCAGGATCGGCGTCTCGTCAAAGTTGTTCTGGTCGGGCGTAAGTCCGGTATCTGGGCCAGTGATTTTGCTGAAAAGGTCGCGGCTCACATCGGCTGCTTTTGACCAGAAGGCTCGGTCCTCCACAGGTCCCCAACGAGCCCATAGTTCATAGAAAGCGGGCAGATGATACGAGGAGTCCGTGGTGCCGCCGGGGAGATTGGGGATGAACTTGATCATGAAATGGTCTTCATCCACCATTGGGCCAATCGACTCAGGGTGCGGCATGCGCAGGTAGCGCAGAAAGCCGGGAGGGATCGCATTGGATTGGCCCTTCGTAGCTAACTCCCGTGCTTGGGTCGCGTTATTTGGGCTGGGCCAGGGGTGGTCCGGATATACAAATGGCGGATCATCCGGATGGATGCGAAACGGACCTGTGACGGTTAACTCCGGATGATGCCGGATGCCGCGCAGAATCCTGTCTGCCTCGGCCTGGTAGTTATAGATCCCCTTGCCGTTGCCCCAGCGGTGCGCAGCAAAGTAGAGCGCCATGGTGTAGTATTCTTCCCCGTCTGGCGCGGGACCGGTCGAGCGAGGCGAACCGTCCGTGCCCATGGACCAGGCGAAGTAGCCCACGGACGGATTCTTCGGGTCGGTTATGAGCATGTACGTGTTGGCCCAGTTCCAGAGCGCATCAAACTCTCGTTTCTTGTCGAGTTCGACGGCGATCATCATGCCGTAACTCATGCCCTCGGTGCGCGCGTCGTTGTTGGCCCAGTCCGTGATGTAAGCAAGCGGCCCGTTGGCGTTGGCGCCGGTCTCGAAATAAAGGCGCTCCTCCTGTCCATCGCCGTGAAAAAGCTGCTGAAATGCCTTGTCGATCTTCGCCTTGCTCTCGGCCGCGGAATGTCCCTGCTCCGCGAAAAGATCGCGATATTGGTGCGTTGCATAAGCCCCGTGGCCATCGCCGGGCATGGCGGGAATGTCGCCAAGCGGTGCATTGACGTGCGGCGCCGGGGGCTTGAATGCGGGAGGCGTTGAGGGAGGGGGCGAAGCAGCCGGAACTTGCGCGAACGGCGTGCAGACGCTGAAGACACTGAGAATCAGAATGGAAAGAGAATGGCGGAATTTCACTTGAGAAAACCTTTTCTGTGGGAAGTGGAATTGGACCGAAAACAGCCGGCTACTCCGATGCAACCATTGCACTACATTCGGTGGCATCCGTCCAGCCCGGTCCAGGGTCGCTCAGCGCCATCCTCCGTCTAATTCAGCACCCGCGGAGGAGTTTCAAGGAAGCCGGGACATCGGCTTGCGTCTGTCCAAAAGTCATAGAAGCAATTCAGCGAAACCAGTTTGGCATCAGGGCGGGCGCCCATGGCAGTCCTGCATCGAAGATCATAGGCAATGCAGGTACTCCCGAAGACTGTTGACGCGGTAAGCTCCACTTATTGCAATAGAATAAATCTGCCGGGGCGCAACATCCGGGAAGGCCGTCAAGCCGGCAAAGGGGTAACAATGAATGTCTTGGGCATCAGCGGTCTGCAAAATGCGGTGCCTTTCAAGCGGGCTACTTATCCCGGCCTCGATGAGCGGGAATACCGCATCGCTCAGGGCATGGATGCCGCCGCCGCGCTGCTGGTTGACGGCGAATTGGTGGCCGCCGCGGAAGAGGAACGATTCACGGGGAAAAAGCATACCGGTGACTTTCCGATCAACGCAATTCGCTATTGCCTGAATGAAGCCGGCCTGTCAGTTGAGCAGATTGACGAGATTGCGCACGGCTTTGACTATGCCCCCTATCGGGAACTTTATCTAAGAGACGAGGTCTCTTCCACGCTCTACGATCAGGTTCTTTCTCGCCAGGCTCTGCTCAAGCAGGTCCACCAGAACCTGCCTGGATTTTCGGAAGAGCGAGTGTTCGCGGTGGACCACCACCTTGCCCATGCGGCGAGTGCTGCATACACTTCCGGATGGGATGAATGCCTGGTGGTGGTGAACGACGCAATGGGCGAAGTGGAAAGCCTGAGCGTCTATGACTTTCATGATGGCGAACTGGCAAAGGTAGGCTCCGTAGGAGCGAATGACTCCATTGGGGTTCTCTATTCGCTGGTAACTCTTCATCTTGGCTTTGACTTCAATTCTGACGAGTACAAGATCATGGGGCTGGCGCCCTACGGCGACCCTTCGCGCTTCCGGCCATTCTTTGAGCGGACTGTTGAGTTACGCGAAGATGGCACCTATCGGATTCCTATGTTGAAGCTCAACCGGACGCGGGAAGAGCGGGAGAGTTACCTGGCGACACGTACTTATCTTGACCAATCGCTCGTTTCTCGCAGAGCGCCCGCAGACCCTGTAACTCAGGTTCATCAGGATGTTGCCGCGGCATTGCAGGAGCGTCTGGAGAAAGTGGTCCTGCATGTATGTAAACACTTCGCGGAGACGACTGGACTGAAACGAATCGCATTGGCCGGAGGTGTCGCGCTCAATTGCTCAGCCAACGGAAAATTGATACGCTCCGGGCACTTCGACGAGGTGTACGTTCAGCCGGTGGCGGGCGACGATGGAGTCGCACTGGGCGCGGCACTCTATCGTGCATCACTTGCCGGAACGGTGGCAAATCGCCGTATGCCGACTCCGTTGTATGGGCCACGCTATTCTGACAGCGAGATAGAATCGGCTCTTCGGCGATTCGCAGGTCGCGTCAGTTGGCGTCACTTGGAGTCGCTCGCCTCTGCATGCGCAGTCGCAGCGAAACTCATCGCGGACGGGCGCGTAATTGCATGGGATCGCGGGCGCATGGAGTATGGTCCGCGAGCGCTTGGCAACCGAAGCATCCTCGCAGACCCGGGGCGCCCGGAGATGCGCGACCGCATTAACGCAATGGTCAAGAAGCGCGAGGCATTCCGCCCGTTTGCGCCGGCATGCTCAGTGGAAGAGGCTTCGCGCTGGTTTGATGTAAGGCCGGCAGAACAGCACCCGTACATGATCAGTGTGGTGGATGTGCGCCCCGAGGCTCGGGATCTGCTGCCAGCCATCGCGCATGTCAACGGGTCAGCCCGACTGCAAACCGTGAGCGCAGTTGATAACCCTGATTTCCACGCGCTGCTGCTGGCGGTCGGACTTGCGACCGGCCGCCAAATGGTGCTCAACACAAGCTTCAATGTGAAGGGTCAACCCATCGTAAACACTCCCGATGAAGCGATTGAGACCTTCCTCGGAACCGGCATCGAGTTCTTGTTTCTGGAGAATTATCATGTTACGCGATCAGCCGGCTGAGTGGAATCGAACCAGGGTAGACTTCCCGCGAGATTACACCATCGCGGACCTGTTCAGGCAGCAGGTCGCGCGGACTCCTGATGCGATCGCGATTGTTTACCAGGATAGACATCTGAGTTATCGCGAATTGGACCAAACATCCTCTCGTCTTGCCAGCTATCTGCAAGGCCTTGGAGTGAGCGCGGAGATGCTAGTCGGCCTTTGCCTCGAGCGCTCTGAGAATCTCGTCGTCAGCCTGCTCGGGATTCTCAAGGCAGGCGGCGCATATGTTCCACTGGACCCGAGTCATCCGAAAGAACGCCTTTCCTTTGTGATTGAAGACTCAGGCTTGTCCATTCTGCTTGCATCCGCACAGACGCGATCGCACCTTCCCGTCAATTTGCACGGGGCTTCCATTATCGATGTGAATGAACTACCGACAATTGCGGAAAGCGCTCCGGAAAAAATGCACGCGGCAATCGCAAGCAGCCTCGCCTATGTGATGTACACCTCAGGCTCAACCGGGAAACCCAAAGGCGTCATGGTGGAGCATCGCAACGTCGTCAACTTCTTTTGGGGTATGGATGGAGTCATTGGGAACGTGCCTGGCGTGTGGCTTGCCGTCACCAGCGTTGCCTTTGATATCTCGGTGCTGGAACTGCTTTGGACGCTGACGCGGGGCTTCACGGTCGTCATCCTTGGCGAGGACAGAACAGGGACAATCGCAGAGCAAATAGCCCTCCACAATGTAACTCACCTGCAAATGACTCCTTCGCTGGCTCGGATGCTCACATTGGATACGAATGCGTTCTCAACGCTTGGGCGGCTCAAGAAGATGCTGCTCGGAGGAGAGACGGTCCCTGCGTCGCTCGTCCATCGAATTCGCCAGGTATTCAAGGGCGAGTTGTATAACATGTATGGACCCACTGAGACTACGATCTGGTCAACGACTTATACCATTCAGGAGTTCGGCGCAACTGTTCCCATTGGACAGCCGATCGCGAACACACAAATCTATATACTGACTGACAGTCTCAAGCCTGTTGCGCCGGGCGAACCTGGGGAGTTGTTTATCGGTGGAGATGGTGTAGCTCGTGGTTACCTGCGCCGGCCTCAACTTACAGTCGAGAGGTTTATCGTGGTTCCCGAAATTTCGGCGGCTCCTATCTATCGCACTGGCGATCTGGTGCGTATGGCGGCAGAGGGGAATCTGGAGTTTCTTGGCCGTGCCGACTACCAGGTGAAGTTGCGCGGACACCGTATCGAGCTTGGCGAAATCGAGGCAGCGCTCGAGCAACGCCCCGGCGTGAGCCAGGCGGTGGTGGTGCTGCGCGATGACAGAGAAGGCGACCCGCGCCTCGTGGCGTACCTGGTAGTCGATGAGACAGGGCAGGCGGAATCGGGAATGATGCGAAGTACGCTCCAGAGTGCGCTTCCGGAGATCATGGTGCCGTCGGCATTTGTCTTTCTCCCCGCCATGCCACTCACTGAAAACGGTAAGATAGACCGCAAGGCGCTTATCAATCTTCCGCCGCCAAGTACCGTAATGATATCGGCCTCGATCGAAAGGGAAAGTTCGGATGTAAACGCGATGGAACGAGCAGTTGCGCGGGTGTGGCAAGAAGCTCTTGGGCTTCCGGCCGTTGGAGTGGATGAGAATTTCTTTGACCTTGGCGCTCACTCTCTTACTGTGGCCGAGGTGCAGTTGAAGCTACAGACTGCGCTCAGCCGAGAGGTGTCTCTCGTAGACCTGTTCCAATTTACAACAGTGCGTTCGCTTGCCGGCCATCTCGGCGCATCACGGCCGGTGAGTGAGGCAAGTCCGGCATCAGATCGTGCGCAGCGCCGCAAACTGGCAAGACAGCGTTGAAAGGGAAACGATGAAGCCCTCCGCAATTGCGATCGTCGGTATGGCAGGGCGCTTTCCCGGTGCGCGGAATGTGCGCGAGTTCTGGGAGAACCTCCGTGATGGCATTGAATCGATTCGCACCTTGTTGGATGAGGAACTGATTGCCGCGGGCGTATCGAGCGAAGAGTTGTCGCGCCCGCAGTATGTCAAGCGAGCCGCGGTGCTGGACGATGTAGCGATGTTTGACGCCACTTTCTTCGGGCTAAGCCCAAGAGACGCCGCAATCATGGATCCCCAGCACCGGCATTTTCTCGAATGTGCATGGGAAGCGCTGGAAGATGCGGCCCACCCCCCGCGAAGTTTCAGGGGATCGATCGGCGTCTTTGCCGGCTCTGGGATGAACTCCTA